>MAAC01012122.1_pt1 | contig 17498 bp, 17 predicted proteins | sample 1115981 | NCBI WGS metagenome assembly MAAC01 (sample SAMN04961126, study PRJNA320927) | seawater metagenome | isolation source: sample BD02T64 sea water enriched with oil for 64 days | place: USA:Gulf of Mexico | collected 2013-07-27 | reverse complement strand
GGTTGACCCCATTAAATCACCTAAATGTGCTTGGCTAACGCGAAATGAAATTTCTTTGGTTGCCGCTAAAATAGTTTTGATTAATGAAATAAGGTCTAGTGGTACATTGTCTTGACGTAGAGCAGGTGCGAGTCGTTGCATTGGGTTACCTAATTGCAGTTAAGTTATTTTAAGTTGTGTTAAGTTATTTTAAGCTCAGGGTGCTGAAAATTTATTTGCTAAGGAAAGCTTGCTTATAATTAAGTCTTTGCACTTTCGGGGTGATTATAACAAGTTTCTTAGCTATTTCTGAAGTCTTTAGTCGTTATTAAGGCATTTTTAATGCCTCGACTAATACCTCTGCTAATACCTAGACAATAAAAATAAAAAAACGGCATAGCTAGAAGGAGTTGCTATGCCGTGAGTTAGTACAAAATAAGTGACTAACGTTAAACTTTTAGGAGTGTTCTTTGCTGGCTACTTTTTACTTAATAATTGTGATAATTTTTGGGTTTCGTTATGAGTACTAATGTGAGTGACTAGCGATAAACTTTTGCTAGCCTCCTTTGTTAGTAACTTTTTGCCAGTAATCTTTTACTTAATAATTGCGATAATTTTTGCGGCTTCGTTAACACTACTAAGTTACCTAAGAGTACAAAACTTAAGCCAATCACAGTAAACTCACTCCACACAAACCCCTCAACTACAGTTGAAATTAACACCGCAATTGCTGGAAAAATAATGTTGGCGTAAGAGGTTTTATGAGCGCCAATACGAGTCATCAGAGTTAAATAGCAACCAAAAGCGATCACTGAGCCAAATAGCGATAAATAAATGAGTGAAGTTAAATAAGCAGGATCAAATGAAAAGTTAAATTGCTTGCCTTGTATCACAACCACTAAGCCGGTGAAAATTGCGCCATATAACATGCCCCAGGCATTTGCCTGTACAATAGGGATATTATTGTTCTGGTTTTTTATCGATAACATGTTGCCGATAGAAGCTGAAAAAGTGCCAAGTAAACAAAGTCCTAATCCTAAAAATGTTGCTGCGCCTAACTCTATGTCCGTTAACTGCGGCCAAAAAAGAGTGACGATACCAAGCAAGCCAAAAGCGCCACCAAGGTACACTTGTTTGGTAATTTTAGTGTTATAAAAAATCTTGGTATTAACAATATTCATCAACATCAAGGTTGAAAAGGCAATACAGGTTAAGGCTGAGTTGATGTGCTGCTGCGCGGTATAAAGCAGTAAATAGTTTAGCCCGAATAAGCAAATACCAAAGGCGGCAAACAAACCATGCTGCTTAAGTGAAAATAATAATGGCAGCTGTTTTACTTTAGCAAAAGTAAACAAAATAACCGCGGCAAGCGCAAAACGGTATGACACAGAAGCCTCAGGAGCAACATCACCCAATTGGTAATTAATGGCAATCCAAGTAGAGCCCCAGATAACGACAGTGACAAGGTATAAAAAACTATTGCTCATTATTTACTCCTCTTATTGATGATGTATGAATGATAGCTAGTGACAGTGTAGAGATTATTTGTTTTAATAACATATACAGAATAATAAAAATGAAACCTACACAGTTTCTGTTCCATCATAATTAAAGATTAATGTTATGCGCCTACTTGATAAAACATCATCCGCTTTTTTATATCAGCAAGTAATTGATTTTATTGAACACCAGCAAAAGTCAGGGGTGTTATTGCCTGGCGATAAACTGCCTAGTTTGCGAAAGTTAAGCTGTCAGTTTGAAATCAGTGTGCCTACGGTAAAGCAAGCTTATATAGAATTAGAGCGTCAGGGCCGTGTTTGTGCTCGGCCTCAATCAGGGTATTACTTAACGGCGCAACAAGCCCGTACATTAAAACCTCGGCCAGCAAAGTGGTCTCGTTGCGCACCTGCAACAGTGGCGTGTCGTAGCTTGATAGAGCAAGTGCACGAGGCTGTACATTTACCTGATACGGTTGCTTTGGGTATTTCAAATCCGATACAAGCTAATCCACCCGATAAAACGTTGGCAAGATTGATGCGTTCAGTTATTTCTAAAGTGGCTGAAAAAGCGGTGAGTTATGGCCCTGTTACGGGAGATGCTAAATTACGCACACAATTAGCTTTTCGTTATCAAGATCAAGGCGTAGCCGTTAATCCCGATGAAATTGTTATTACCAATGGCGCTCAAGAAGCGCTGTCTATTGCCTTGCAGTGTGTGGCGCAAAGAGGCGATGTTATTGCGATAGAGTCGCCGTGCTTTTTTGGCATTATTGAATTGATTGAAACCTTAGGCATGAAAGCGCTAGAGGTTTATACTTGTACCGAAGATGGTGTTTGTTTAGACGGGCTAACGGAGGCGTTACAACAGCATCCCGTTAAAGCTTGTTTATTTTCTACCGCCATCAATAATCCGCTCGGTTCAATGAAAACTGATGCCCAACGACAAGCCATGGTTAGCTTACTAGAGCAACATAATATTCCTTTAATTGAAGATGATGTTTATAGCGAATTATATTTTAGTGAGCAAAAACCCAAACCAGCACAGCTCTATTCTGAAAAAGGTTTGGTGATGACTTGCTCATCATTTTCAAAAACAGCCGCCCCGGGTTATCGTATTGGTTGGCTATTGCCAGGAAAATATGAAGAGCAAGCTAAGCGCATAAAACGGGCACAGTCTTGCTCAACACCTATGCTACAGCAGTGGACATTAAATGAGTATGTGCAAAGTGGTGACTACGATCGACACTTATGCGTGTTGCGTAAGAAATTAATTTATAACTGTGAACGCATGCGCGCACTTATCGCAGAGCATTTTCCCAGTGAAGTGTGCATCTCAAAACCTCAAGGCGGTAGTGTGTTATGGGTCAGGTGTCAATCGCATGTTAATACCAGTGAGTTTTTTCAGCAGGCACTTAAGCAAGGTGTTAGTTTTGCCCCCGGCATTATTTTTTCACCCTCAGGGAAATATGCTAATTTCATGCGCATTAGTTATGGCGTGCAGTGGAATGAGCAAGTAGAAAATGCGGTAAAAACACTCGGCGAATTAGTCTTCGACTATTCCTATAAACCAAAATCGCCACAGCCGCTTTGCCAAAAGCAGTTTGAGCAAAAGAGTAAACATTAATGATAAACAACAGCCGTTCAATGCCAGTATCACTTAAACTTTTATTACCTTTGTTAGCGTCAATAATGGCATTGTCACCGCTCGCTATTGATATGTACTTACCCGCAATGCCTATTTTGGCGGAGTATTTACATACCGATATGCCAATGGTGCAAAACAGTTTAAGTATTTATCTGTTTGGTTATGCGTTAGGGCTTATTTTATTTGGCCCGATGGCTGATAAATATTCGCGCCGAAAAATGGTGATATTTGGTGTCAGTGGTTTTTTGGCGGCGAGTTTATTATTACCTTTTGTGACTAATATTGAGCAATTCTTATCATTACGTTTTGTACAAGCGTTTATCAGTAGTGCTGCCACTGTGGTAGTGCCTGGTGCCATTCGTGAATACTATCAAAAAGATACCGCGAAAGGCTTGTCTTATGTTTCAATGATCATGATGCTAGCACCTATGATTGCCCCTAGCATTGGTAGTGTGTTATTGGTTGCGCATAGTTGGCAAATGATTTTCTATGTCTTGTCATTTTATAGCGTGGTTGTGCTGTTGTTGGTGGTAAAATATTTACCTGAAGTGGCAAGAAGCGCTACTGCGCAAGATAAACAAATTAGCTTTTTAACACGCTATAAAATTGTTTTTTCAAATGGTGAAGCACGATTAGATATTATCACTTCTATGATGATTTCATTAGCCTTTTTTGCCTATATTACCGCCATTCCTTTTGTCTATTTAACCGTGTTTAAGGTGTCAGAATTTAACTTTAGTATTCTTTTTGGTATTACGGTGGTGGCGTTAATGAGCGCGCACTTTATTAACACGCGCTTAGTGACACGCAAAGGCTCAAGAAAAATGTTGTGGTATGGCTTAACGTTGTCTGTGGTGGCCTCTTTGGCATTATTTTTAGTTAATTTATTCTCATTGCCGCTTATTTTTACCGTGCTATCAATATTGCCGTTAATGGGCAGTATTTCTATGGTAGCGGTTAACTCAGATGCGTTGGTGTTAACTAAATTCCCAGAGCAATCAGGCACTGCCACCGCCGTTATTGGCACTTTACGTTTTGGTATTGGTGCGTTAGCGGGGCCGATATTGGCCTATTTTTATGATGGTAGCGCATTACCTTTTGCTGGATTGATGTTTGCTTCAGTGCTAGTGGTGCTGTTATGTCAATTAATTGTGCAAGCTGATTAGTATATTAGTGAGTAACGGTTGGTGTTGATTATGTCGATCCTGTTGATTTAAACTGGTAGCATAGACCCTATATCCCTAATAAAAACTTTACATAACAAAGAGGTTTTATTTTGTCAGACATATTATCCCATCTGCTGCAAAGCCAAGCTTTGGAGCAAGAAATCAATCAACTGGGTTTGCGCAATCGAGTTAATTCACTAAGAAAATGGCAATGCGCTCGTTTGTTATTTTCCTATGATGAATTATATCAACAAAAAAAATACCGTTCGGCAATGGATTTTTTTACCGATGAACTTTATGGACCCAATGACTTCACCAAACGAGATGAAGGCATCAAGAAAGTGCTGCCTTTAATGGAAAAAGTACTCTCTAAACAAACGATAGCAACCTTTGAGTTAGCATTGCAGCTTAACACGCTTTCCTATCAACTAGATTTCGATCTGGTAAGGGAATTGGGTGATATTAGTGATATTTCAAGTGAGCAATATGCGCAGGCTTATCAAAATTGTAATAATTTAGAACAACGTCAGTTACAGTTAGAACTGATTGAGTTATTAGGCGGCAGTTTAGCGGGTATTGCCCGTAAAACATCTGTTATGTTAGTGCTCAAGCTATCACGAAAACCGGCTAAATTAGCGGGGCTTGAAGAACTGCAAGCGATTCTGGAAAAAGGTGCCAATGCATTTCGCAAAATAAAAACAATTGATGAATTTATTAATCCAATTCTTCAAGGTGAAACAGTGATCATGCAGAGTCTATTTTCAGGTAATAATTGTTTACCTGAAAAATTCTAATAAATTAGGTTATTTAACGGAACAGTGACGAAACTGTGACGGAACTATTGGTATAAAAAGAGTGATCATTATGAAAAAAGTAGCAATAATTTTAAGTGGCTGTGGTGTTTATGATGGCAGCGAAATTCATGAAGTCGTATTGACCTTGTTAGCCATTGAGCAAAATGGCGCAAGTTATCGCTGTTTTGCCCCTAACATTAAGCAACATCATGTTATTAATCATTTAACGGGTGAAGTTAGTGACGATGAAAGTCGCAATGTATTGGTTGAGTCTGCGCGTATTGCCCGTGGCGATGTTGAAGATTTAAATGAGTTACGAGCGCAAGACTTTGATGCTTTGATTGTACCTGGCGGTTTTGGCGCAGCAAAAAATTTATCTAACTTCGCCCTTGATGGTGAAAATTATCAGGTAAATGAGCAAGTATTGGCTGTTTGTCAGGCTTTTGCCAAAGCGGAAAAACCTGCGGGTTATATGTGTATTGCCCCTGTTATGTTGCCATTTATTTATCCTAAAGGCGTGCAAGGAACTATCGGCAAAGACTCTGATACCGCTGCGTTAATAGCAGCTAAAGGTTTACTGCATAACAATTGTAATGTTGAAGATATAGTGATTGATCACGCCCATAAATTAGTGTCCACGCCTGCTTATATGTTAGCAACCACCATGACTGAAGCTGCGTCTGGTATTAATAATTTGGTTAAAAATGTTTTGGCGTTAGTTGAGTAATACTCAAAGGAGAGTATTACTCAACTCTTAGTAGTAGCCAAGATAAAACAACCAAGAAGGTATAATTGACGACTCAATCATGTCATAGAGTGATTGAGTTGTCGCTTAAGGCTTTACTTTCAATAGTTTGTTTTTAAACTTTATTTTTAAGATGTTACTTTTAATGTATTACTCTCAAAGTATTACGTTCAAGGTATTATTTCCAAGGCTTGTTTGGATCCATTTTAAATAAATACTCCATGAAAATACGGGTTACTGGCGCGGCCGTTTCAGTGCGGGCATGATCACGTTGTAATTCAGCAGGAACAACGTTCCAAGTAATGCGCTCAACACCCGCATTTTCCATTCTGCGCATACCATTGTCGTGACTCAATTGTGTAATACTACCAACCGTATCTTCAGGGACATAAACATCGTAGCCATTCTTTTCTGCTTCAATGGCAGGATAAGCTAAACATACGTCTGTCCATAAGCCAGCCATGATTAATTTTTTTCGTCCTGTTGCGGCCACCGCTTTAACAAATTCAGGCTCTTCCCAAGCATTCACATTAGTACGATCAACAAATACCGCATTAGGCGCTAATTTTCGTAGTTCTTCCATCATAGGTTGAGAGCCGTTTAAGCCAACGCCGACATGAGAAAAAATGATAGGTAAGTCATACATTACAGCCGTTTTGATTAAACCAGTCATATTATTAATAAGATCTTTATGATCAATATTACGTACACCCATCAAAATGTGTGGCTGATAATCAATTAAAATAAGAGCGGAATTTTCTGGCGAGAGAAACGGGTCTTCACCAACGGCTCTTTTTGGTGTTCCTTGATAGTTAGCAGGATAACTGGCAACACCATTAATAGTTTTTATTTCAACAAGATGTGAATTTGCTGAAGCAAAAGCGGTAGTCATTGCTAAAGCTATCGGAAGCATAAGTTTTATTGGGTTCATAATGTGCTCTATATAATTATTCAAATTCAGACGAACAGCTCGGCTGATTGATAGATCTAGCTTATATATTTTCCAAATAAATATTAATAGTATCGTTGGAAAGTAATTGTTTCCATTAATGGGCTAATCGCCTAATTCATCGACGACAAAATCAATAAAACTACGTACTTTCGCTGCCATATATTTTCTACTGGCATAAACTAAGTAGACATTTATCGGTGTTTTTCGATAATCATCGAATAGAGTAACCAATTCGCCCGTTGCCAGTTTATCGCCTAAATAAAATTTGGGCATACGGGTAATTCCCCGCCCAGAAAGTGCCAGCTCTAGCTCCATCTCGGGGCTATTAGTGGTGACTCTGCTTTTCAGCTGAACACTAATATTCTCACCTTGTTCAGTTTGGTAGTGCCAAAGATCAGGGGCTTTAATGTGACTGTAGGTAATCGTTTGATGCTGGTTTAGCTCACTTGGATGTTCAGGCCGACCGTGAATTGCTAAATATTCAGGCGATGCAACGGTAATGCCATGAGACGTAAATAAGAGTCGACTAATAAGGCTTGAATCTTCAAGTTGGTTGGCCGTGCGAATCACTATATCAAAGCCGTCTGCGACTATATCGACTTTGCGGCCTGACATATCTAACTCTAAATTAACGTGTGGAAAGTTCACCAGAAATTTTGAAAAAATAGGTCGTAAGTGTGAAAAGCCAAAGCTTACAGGACAGCTTACTTTCAGGGTGCCTTTCGGCTCAGCCTGTTGTTGATTTACTGAGGCTTCAGCTTGCTCGGCATCATTGATGATTTGCTGACATTGTTGAAAATACAGCTCACCTTCAGGAGTTAAGCTAATAGAGCGTGTGGTTCTGTTCATTAAACGAATGCCCAAGCGCGCTTCTAATTTATTCACTTCTTTTGAAATATAGGAGGTGGAGTGGCCTATATTCTCAGCCGCTTTGGTAAAACTTCCTGCATTAATGACCTCGACAAAGATCACTAAACCGTCTAATAAACCTGAACTTAAAGCCATTTTGAAATTTTCCTTATCTATCGATGAATGTGATTTATCGGGGATTGGTATTTATTGCTTATTTATTTAGCTTAAAATTTTTTACCACCACGAGCACCGAGATGAACAGTGATATTAGCCTAATAATACCCAACACTCAATTACCTGTTAAATGGAAATAATCATTATCTGTATGCTGCATTAATCTTTAATTCAGTTCTAATTATACTGGTATTAACTAAATTGAGCCGTGAATTAAGAAAATAAGCTATGAAAAATGCTCCTATTATTAACACAACCAACAACAACGACTTTTGGCCCTTCGTTATATTAATGGCGATGGTCTTTTCATTATCTCCCTTTGCTATTGATATGTATTTACCGGCATTACCCAGCATGGCTGAATTTTTTAATAGCAAAATTGATGCTATAGAAGCATCGGTATCTGTTTACTTGATCTTTTTTGCACTAGGTCAATTAATACTAGGGGCACTGGCAGACTCAATCAATAAAGCTAAATTATTGATGCTTGGTTTAATTGCTTTTGCGGCTGCTAGTGTGATGGTCGGTTTAGCCACTAGTTTGAGTGAACTCTATTTATGGCGTGCGCTACAGGCATTTTCAGGTGGCAGCTCTGTGGTAGTGTTTCCGTTAATTCAATCATTATATGGCAATAAACGCAGTGGGCAAATCATCAGCTATGTCATGGCGTGTGTTGTGATTGCCCCGATGATAGCTCCGATGGTTGGCAGCCAAATATTAACATTGTCGGGTTGGGAGTGGATCTTTTATGCACTGGCCATTTTTTCCTTAATAACATTAGCCGCTCAAATGAAATGGTTACCTGCTAGCAAGGTTACTCAGCCACAGCAATCGTTGCAGGTAGGGGTTTTACTTTCCGGTTATAAAAGCGTTTTATCTAATGGCACAACGATGGCGTATATATTAGCTGGCGGCAGTTCATTTGCCGGTATGTTTGCCTTTGTTGCGGGTTCTCCTTTTGTCTATATTGAATACTTTGGTGTCACACCAACTCAATTTGGCTATTTGGTGGCATTGAATGCCATTGCGATGGTGAGCGTTAATTTAATCAACGCACGTTTGCTCGCTGATGTTGATCCCACTCGTAAGCTCATTATTGGTGGGGTGTTATTGGCTGTTGTGGGCATTTACCTGATTAGCGTGGCTTACTTGCATTTATCATTAAGCTTTGTTGTCGTTGGCGTGGTTGCTTATGTTGGTTTATTAGGACTGACTGCTGCCAATGCAATTTCAGCCGCGTTGGCTACGGCGGGTAAAAATGCAGGGCTGTTATCAGGTATTAATGGCGTATTGCAATTTGGCTTAGGGGCATTGTCTAGTGCAGTGGTTAGTATTAGCGCGAGCGTTGATGCAAGCACAATGAATGTAACTATGGCGGTATGTGCGTTTTCTACCCTGATTTTTGTGCTCATTTTAAGCCAAAAAACTCGCCATCAGCGACTTGGAGAATAGTGATGAGTTTTATTAAAGCTAACGTTAAGCAAATTATCAATAAGCAGGGGGGAAATCCGGCCTATATTCGAGGTGAAATATTTCATCAACTTAAACCTTTTGCTCTCTTTGACTCTGGTGTTATAAATCAGGCAGAGTTAACCATTGATTGGCATCCACACTCGGGCGTTGCCACTATTACTTTTCCTTATGATGCTGAGTTAAACCACGCAGACTCAGAAGGTAATGTTGATACCATTAAAAGTCGTGGTTTACAGTGGATGGCAAGTGGAGCAGGGGCTTGGCATAAAGAGCGCTATGTTGCGCATCAAAATTATATTGGTATTTTACAACTTTGGTTATTACTGCCTCCTGCTGAAGAAACTGCACCAGTTCGTTATTTTAATCTCCAGCCTGAAGAAGTGCCGCAAGTTGATAATGTCCGCATACTGCTGGGTGCTTATCAAGGTGTGAAAGCCGCTGCTCAAGTTAGTCACAATGTTAGCTATTTACATGTCAGCGTGAAAAAAGGTCAATGTTTCAACTGGCAACTTCCTAAAGGGCAAACCCGAGGCTTCGTTTATCCGCTCACGGGCGCGCTAAATATTGAACAGCAAATTATTCGGGCAGAGCAGTTAGCACTTTTACAAGAATACCCCAGTTCACAAGCGATAGAGCTGTCGGTAACCGCAGAATCAGACAGCGAATTTGTTCTCGCTTTAGTTGAGCCGTGGCCTCATAACATTGTTAGCCATTATGGTCAAATTCATACCAATCACAAGGCATTAGCACTGGGTAAACAGCGTATTCAACAACTTGGTAATAAGTTATTTGAGCGTGGAGAAATCGGCTGATAATTAACAACCTTAACGAACGAACGAACGAACGAACGAACGAACGAAATGAATATAGAATAGAGAATATATTTTATGAACAAGATGAAAATCATTAACCATCACCGTATCGATGGCACAATACCTAATGCGCGCGGTCAACGAGCTTTTCCAACCACAGAGCTTGCTCACTTTGATCCCTTTGTTATGCTGGATCATATTGGCCCGTCTACTATGCCGGCTAATTGGCGATTAGACGGCGGTAGTGATCAGCAACCTCACTTACATCCGCATCGAGGTTTTGAAACTCGCATCTTGAAGTGGCTTGGGTATATGCACCATCGTGATTCAAAGTTTAGTGAACGCCCGTTATTGACTAATGGTAGCGTACAGCAAATGAATGCTGGTTGCGGTATTCAACATGGTGGTGATATGTGGGCTGATGAGCAGCAACAATTTCACGAAATACAGTTATGGGTGAATAACCCGGCAAAATATAAAATGAGTGAGCCAAGCGTCCATAACGTCAGTTGTGCTGAAATTCCGGTGGTTAATATTACCAGCGACTCAGGCATGGTGAACTTACGCATTGTGGCGGGAAAATTAGATGAAATTAGCGGGCCGATAAAAACCTTTGCTAATATTCGTGCTATTCATGGTCAGGTATCTGACCAGCAAACAGTTAAATTTGAGCCAACTCAATTGGAAGCAACACATAATCGCACTATGCTCTATGTATTGTCAGGTAGCACAACGATTAATAATAAAACGATTAAAGCTTTTCAGGGGGCAGTATTTGAGCAGCCACTAAAACGGCTTGAGTTTACGGCAACTGAGGGAGAGTTTTTATTAATCAGTGGTCAAAGTCTTAACGAAACGATTGCTTTTGGCGGTCCTTTTGTTATGAATACACGCGAAGAAGTTGAGCAGGCATATCGTGATCATGCTGTAGGCTTGTTTTAAGTACTGGTATGTTAGCTATGTTAGTTATGATTATTGAGGCTAAGTTACGCTTAGCTGTTCAATAAATGCGTCCAATTGGTATAAAGGTGAAAAGATGAAACAGATTACTCGAATAAATCATTTAGGCATTCGTGTTAATAATTTAGCAATAGCACGAGCTTTCTATGAACAACTGGGTTTTAAATTTATTGTTGGTCCTGTAGGGCCAGAGCCTGTGGCTATTATGGAGCATCCGTCGGGTGTTAATATTAATTTTATTTTAAATGCCGCTCAGCCGACTAAAGAAAATATTCTGATGGATGTGCCAGTTAAACATGCGGGTTATACGCATGCGGCACTTGAGGTGAACGACATGCAAGCTGTCGTGGCGCAGCTTAATGGCTTAGACATTGAAATTACTGAAGGACCCGTTGAGTTTCCCACAGGATTTTCGACCTTTATTCGCGATCCAGACAGAAATGTGATTGAGTTTCATCAACCTAAAGCTTAACTTTTATTTTAATCGTTAGGCTCTAATACTAGCTTATAACCAACACTGTACACAGATTGTACTAACTCATGGTTAGATTGTAGGTGATTTAATTTTTTACGCAGTTTTTTGATATGACTATCTATTGTTCTTTCACTTACTATGCGGTGATCTTGATAAGCCATTTCAATTAATTGTGTTCTTGAATAAATTCGCCCCGGAGAGTTAGCTAAAATTTTCAATAAATTAAATTCTATCGCGGTCAATTCGATAAGTTGTTCGTGTATTTTGGCTTGGTAGTTGTCAACATTTAGCTCTAAAATAGGGCTGTTTTGTGCTTTATTTGCTTCTGTTGTCGTCATTCTTTTGAGTATATTCTTAACTCGAGCTACAACTTCTCTAGGTGAAAAAGGTTTACAAATATAATCATCAGCACCCAATTCTAAACCAAGTAAACGGTCTATTTCGTCAACCCGAGCGGTTATCATGATAATGGCAATGTTACTGAACTCTTGTATTTCACGGCAAATAGTTAAGCCGTCTTTACCAGGCAACATTAAATCTAATAATATTAGGTCAAAGTGCTGATTTTTAACGGTTGATACCACGTCAGTACCATCATGCATAATAGAAGTTTGATAGCCCGCCTTGATTAAATAGTCAGCCAGTAAGCTGGCAATTTTTTCTTCATCTTCAACAATTAATACATGCGCCATAATGCTAATGTTAACCTTGTTATATGCTTTATTTTGTTAAGTTACTAGTGGCAAAGTACAGCGAATTTCAAGACCACCCAATTTTGAATGAGTCGCCTCGATAGTACCTTGGTGAGCAAATATTATTTTTTTACACAAAGCTAACCCTAAGCCTGAACCACCTGTTTTTCTATTTCTAGAGCTTTCTATTCGATATAAATGATCGAATAGCTTAGTTAGTGAATCATCAGGAACACTAGGGAAACTATCGTTGATAGTGAGTATAGCTTGAGTGCCTGCTTTTGTTAGCGAAATATTGATTGTGCCTGGTGCTTGAGTGTATTTAAAGCAGTTATTGATTAAGTTGTCTATCAGTTGGTTGATTCTGGTTTCATCGGCCCAAATAGTCACGTTAGTGCTGGCGAAAAACTGACTGATAGCGATATTAAGCTCACTCGATTTTTGCTGATGGCGCAATAGGTTGCTTTCAATAATGGTGACTAAATTTACCTTTTGCTTTTGATAACGCATTGCGCCGATTTCAGCATTTGATAAGGTGGATAAATCATTGACCAATTTATGCAAATGTTTAACTTCATCATTTAATGAAGACAAGCTGTTAAAATCTAAAGGTCTAATGCCATCCTCAATCGCTTCAATTTCACCTTTAATAATGGCAATAGGTGTGCGTAGTTCATGGGATATATTGGCTAGCCAAGTATTACGAGAGTTTTCATTTTGCTCTAATGTTTTTGCTAAGTCATTGAAATTTAAAGATAGTGATGATAGCTCGTCATTACCCGTTACATCGATTTTTACCTTAAAATCACCACTGTTTAATGCACGCATAGCGCGTTCTAAACGTTTAATTGGCATAACAAAATGGCGAGAGACGGGAACGGCGATAACAAGAATAACGATGAAAAGCGCCAAAACAATATAAAACAGGTTGGCTTTTGTTTGCTCAAGAAATGCTAAATCGAAAGCATCGGTTAACTGGGTTTTTGGTGGTAAGGCTAAGTAGCCGATAATAACCCCGTTTAAATTGATCGCCTGCAAGGTGAAATCATTGTTTAATGGCCCTAATATTTGCTGTTTATCTGCATTGAGTAAACTTGGATACAATCGAGCATCATTTTGTGGCGGCCTCTGTTGGTGGTCTATAGCTCTTGGTCTGCGCGGTGGAGGCAATGTAGATGCTGATGGTCTATTATTTTTTGGACGAAAATCATTATTTATCCGCAAATATTGTTTTACGTTATCTGGTAGCTCAACCCCTTCATGTGAAAACTTTACTATTTGGTGCCATTTTATGCTTGGGCGAGATATACCTCCTTTGTCAGGTGGGGGGGTAAAAATACCACCTTTACGCCTTGGTGGCGGATGTCTGTCGGTATTATTACTCATCACAAGAGGTAGCCAACTTTGCTCTTGTTGGTAAAAGCGTGCTAAATTTTTTGATAATAATTGCAAGCTTGCAAGCTCTTTTTTATTGACGTATTCCAACATGCCACGATCAAAACTCCATTGCACCGCAGTATAAATAACGGTTAGCAATAAGAGGCTGGTGAATAGCAAGATAAGAATGAGCTTGGTAAATATTTTCATTTAATGATCTATAAACTTTGATTTAGCTAGCTTATCAATGCGCTAGCATTTATTAAACCTTTTTGACGACAACGATTTTCATATTCGTTATTCCATTGTTTTAACAAAATGAAATATTCTTCTATTTCTTGCTCTGTTAATGAAATAGAAATGATTTTTTTCATCAAATCATTAAATCGAGAGAGCTGCGAAATTGTCATGCTATTTTCCTTTATCTGTTATTTATTAGTTTCAGAAATTGCTGAAAGCCTAGTAGCTAGGTATAAGTTAACAAGAGAAAGTGTAAGGACTATGGATAGAATAAGGAAATAATGTGCAAATGGACTGTATCTTTTTAGATAAAGACAAGTTAGGCAAAGAAAAACCCATAAAAAATTTTATGGGTTTTGAGTGTATAGCAAGAGAATTAAAAGGTTTATCTGATCAGCTAATAAAAAGTGTCTTCTCTATTATGCGCCTGAGGATCGTCGATGAGCTCTTCAAATTCGACTTCGAAATTATTGTTATTGCAGGTGTCTGCCATATAAATTGTACGGGTTGAACCATCAATCCAGGTTACTGTGCCACTACCTTTCTTACTGCCGCATTTCATACCAATGTGAATATCATTAAATTCCATAGCCCCTCCAAATTATTAATTGTAAGATGCAAGTACTTAGACGGAGTAATTAATTATTAGTTCATTTTGTTTGCTTTTTGAGCAACCAATCGCTAGTGAATTGTAGTAAAAACCATCAAAGCTTGCTGTTTTTTTATTCTTTGAATGATTCATTATAGAAGTAAAAACAATCTTTGCTAGTAGTAATTAGGGCAAATACTCGTTACCAAGGGTGCAACTTTTGCTAGCCCCCGTAACCGCTGGCATGCTGCTTAATAACTTTTTGTCATAAGCAAAGGCGAGCCATGCAAAGGCAATTGCTTCTAACTTATCACCATCAATATCTTTTTGATTAGTAAGAAGAAGTTCGTAGTTTTCAATGTGCAGTTTTAGTTGCTGATTTATTTGGTCTTTTAATACTTTATTGTGAATTCCACCGCCACAAAGGTAAACTTTAATGAGCGCTTTTTCATCGCCGCAGTGCTGCTTAATAGCATTCACTATGGTGAGCGCGGTAAATGCTGTTAGTGTTGTTTGCACGTCTTGATTTGTTATCGGCTTCACTTGGGTCAGTTGTGTTTCAAGCCATGATAAATTGAAGTATTCCCTACCAGTGCTTTTGGGTGGGGCAAGTTGACAATAATCATCATTGAGTAATTGCTTGAGTAATGCGGTGTTTACTTTGCCGCTTGCGGCCCAGTCACCATTTTTATCATAGTTATTGTCACTTTTGGGGTGGTGCAATTGAAACCAGTCGTCCATAAGCGCATTACCTGTGCCTGTGTCATAACCGAGCACCGCTTTATTACGCTTCGCAGGCAGATAAGTTAGGTTGGCAATACCACCAATATTAACGACAAAAACATCACTAGCGTTTCTTATCGAGTTATCAGTCACTGAGCTATTAACCACCGAATTAGTCGCAATTGAATTTTCACTGAAAACTTTCTCATGAAAAGCGGGGACTAAGGGCGCTCCTTGACCACCCAAGGCCATATCTTTACGTCTAAATTGCCCAATAACTCGAATATTCGTTAAAGTGGCTAAGGTTTGGCAGCAACCTATTTGTAAGGTAAAAGGATGCTTAGCTTGTGGGCGATGGCGAATAGTTTGTCCATGACTACCAATGGCAATAATATCGTTTGGGGTTAACTTTTCTTGTGTTAATAAGGCTTTAATCGCTTGGGAAAAAAGCTGTGCGAGTTCAATATCTAATTCAAAAGCACGATCAATTTCATTCTTATTGGGGTTGTATAAAGCGGTAATTTTATCTGCTATTTCAACGGTATAAGCATGATAAAAGCTGCCGTGTAATTGTGGTTTACTCGTGTTGTCAAAAGTGACTAGTGCTAAATCAATACCATCGGCACTAGTGCCTGACATCAAGCCAAGGTAATACGCTTTTCTGGTTTTTTCGGGGCAAGAGTGGCTAATCATCACTTGCTTGTGTGCTGTCTTCTTCGGCTGACATTGATAATATGGCATTTTTAGAGCCCACTAGTGCTTGTATGCGTTTTTTAGACAGCGCAGTAAATTCAGTTTTGTACTTTTTGGCTATAGGCTTAGCGTCAGGAAGCTTTACTGTTCTGGGGTTACGATGTACACCATTAAGTAAAAACTCATAATGTAAATGCGGCCCTGCGGCCAAGCCTGTTGCGCCGACCTTACCAATTAACTGCCCTTGTTTTACGCGTTGACCTTTTTTAACGGCGCGTTTAGAAAAATGTAAATACTTGGTCACTATACCATTGCCATGTTGAATGAAAACGTAATTACCATTGTATTTATTATAGGTTGAATGAGTGACTTTACCATTACCTGCAGCAACGACTGGGGTGCCTGTTTTAGCGGCATAATCAACGCCTCTGTGCGCTTTCCAACGCTTTTGTACGGGGTGAAAGCGGTTACGTTTAAAGCTTGAACTAATATATTTGAAATTAACAGGCGCACGTAAAAAGGCTTTACGCATGCTTTTACCGTCTGGTGTGTAATATTCATCATCAGTAAAGCGCACGGCTTGAAAAGGCTCATCTTGATTAATAAACTCCGCCGCCAAAATATTACCTGTGCCTATGTATTCACCATCAACATATTTTTTCTCAAAAATCATAGTAAAGCTATCACCCGTGCGCAGGTCTAAGGCAAAATCTATATCCCAACCAAAAATATTGGCAAAGTTAATTATTTGTCCATCGGTTAAGCCTGCTGCTGTGCCAGCATTCCAAAAACTAGACTTGATAGTGCCATGAGCAAAAGCTTCACGTATTTCTACGGTTTTACTTTCTTTGTGAGATTGATAGTTGTCACCAACAAGGTTGATGTAGAGAGTGTCGGTTTTAGATAGTGGGTATTCTAGTGCCGTTATTTGCTGTTTGTCGTTATTGGCAATGCGCAGGGTATCGCCAACATTAATTTTTCTTAATAATTTACTGTCTTTACCCTTGGCGGTGCTTACCGCGTAAGTATCTTGAGCACTAAAACCTAAGCGTTTAAATATTCGTGCTAATGAATCACCGCTGCGTACTTTTACACTTTGCCAAGCAATATCACTTTGCTGCTGTGAATTGACTGTGTTTGATATCTCATCTGCACTAGGGGCTTGCTCAGGTGCTAAAGAGGGAATATTGATAACTTTAATATCTTTTGCATCGTCTACTTGCTGTGGCATCACGACTTGGTAGCGTTTACCTATTTCTAGGCTATGTTCAGGGAAATCGCCTTTTTGAGGGCTTTTTTGCTCTGCACTGGGTAGTAATAAAAGTAGCAATAGTAGCGCGCAGACCGAGATAATAATAACACGATGTTGCTGAGGTAATTGCAGGAAAACTGCTTGCAGGCGTTGAAAAGTAGCATGCAGGCTTTTCAACTGCCGTTGGATTATTTGTTGTTTATTCACAGAGGCTTTTATAACTAATTAGGGCAAGTAAAACACGATGTATATCGTTAATTGAAGGCTCACTATAACAAAACTTTCACAAAAGTTTTTATAAAATTTTTTATAAAAATAGTGTCACAATTGTTTTTAACCTTTTATGTCGAAGATAAAATGAGTAGAATTCGGTTATTGTCGTATTTTTATTAACCTCGGAGTCAAG
>MAAC01006687.1_pt1 | contig 17498 bp, 20 predicted proteins | sample 1115981 | NCBI WGS metagenome assembly MAAC01 (sample SAMN04961126, study PRJNA320927) | seawater metagenome | isolation source: sample BD02T64 sea water enriched with oil for 64 days | place: USA:Gulf of Mexico | collected 2013-07-27 | reverse complement strand
TCGAATGACCTAGTATAGAAAGTTTTACATTCCTTAAGCCCCGTGTTTACAACATATCTCCCTCAATCCCTATTCTTCATTTCTATGTTATTCTTCCTTTTCATCTAATATAGGGAGCCGTAATACACCTTTAGAAACTCAAAATGGTTTGTCTATTGACCTTTCTAGGTATACTCACAATTTCAAAAAACAAAAGCAACTAAGATTAATCCAAAACAGAAAGAATACCTGTAAAGTATGTTTCTAAAAACAAATCAACCAAACGAAATTAAAAAATGAAGCCACAAACTAACTTCCTTTTTTATCCATATTTCAAATTTTCAAAGATCATTTTACAACTAGCTTACTTTCAGTACAATCCCATAAATGGGACACGTTATCGTAAAATGACCCTCATTGTATTAAATTCTATTGTTTTTAACCATCTCCCAAAAATATTTCCCTTTTGTTGTCAGTTCACATGGCTTACTATTTTCTGCTGAATGATAGATATACTCTTCTCCAACAGGAACTAACAATTCAAGTTTATAATACTCACGTAAGTCTTTCATTATTTTTTGGTTAGCCTCATTTGAAGGATCTAAACCTTTATCAAAAGTTGGATCTAATGGAAACTTATAATCTTTATCAGGAAAGTAGTGTATTATCTTTCTAAGCTTTTTAAGTTCAATTTTAGAAGTACACTTACGAAGTGAAACCATTTTAGAAACATGAGATTTTAAAATAGGGCGTTGCTCCCAACTATTTAATAATTGATCTACATAATTATACACTCCTGATACATTAACATTTCCTAATATGTCAGCTGCACCTCCTTTTAGAGCATCATAAACAATAGATGTAAATAATCCTTGATCGGAATCATCTCTCTCTACAGAAAACTGCGTATCTCTACTTGCAGTTAATATAGAAACCCCCTCTCTTAACAAAGCTTTTCGACCTCCTATTCCTTTAAGGTTTCCTAAGTTTCCACCATGACAACAATCTAAAATAATGATAACCTCATTTGCTTTTGAAGAATTAGCTAATGTTATCACTTCATCTAGAGAAACTCCTTCTTGATACTTCCTCACATCTTGTGTAACAAGATAGCTTCCTATTTCGGTAGAAGATCCATGTCCAGAAAAATACAATACTGCTATTTCGGCCTCTTGATGAAGTAAATTGAAAATTTCTTTTTTAAGTCTGGTTATTGTGATTTTCTTTCCATACGATTCGTCTTTTGACAACATTAATTTACAATCAAAATTAACACTGCCATCTTCATTTCTACTCAACACTTCATGCATATGGTTAGCATCGTTTATGCACCCATCTAAAGGACCTCCTTTGTAATGATTAATTCCTACTATTAATGCTCTTCTCATTGGTTTATTTTTTAGTATAGAATTATTCATTTATATATTGAGAAAGATCTATTGTCTCTAACTTCACTCTAAACCTTGATTCATCCTGTAATAAAGGATCTGAATTAAAAACTTTTTCTTTTTGAAAGGTTTTCTTTTTAAATCGCATAACATCCATAAAAACAGAAACATCATTCGACCAATTTTTAATTAGCATATCTCCTTTCTGTCTTTCTAAACTGATTTTAGCATTTGCATCTAATTTTAGTTTGCCTGTAGAGGTGTTTTTCACATCACCTCCAATAGTTAATTCAGAACTTTTAGAAATAGACTGCACTACAAGTGCTTTTTTAGCAATTGTTAACGAAGTAATAAGAAAGGTGTCATCCCATTGCATTTCTTTTCCATTATCAACAATTTCATTTTCAAGATTAAGAATATTGTTTATGTATTGCTTGTTGCATTCTAAAGCATAGAAAAATATAGCTCCTTTTTTAGAAAAGGATAATTGAAATTTACCATTACCACTTGGTAACTCTTCTGTTCCCAAGTCTACTTTTCCTCCTAAATCGAATTTAAAATCAACTGAATTTTCACTCATAAGCTGATAAGAATCTGGAGGGCTTAAATCTTCTTTAACTTCATAATTAGCTTCAAGACTTCTTAAATCTGTAATTTTTTGAAAACTTCCAAATGGAGCTGTTCTAAATATTCCCTTTCCATGAGGGAACTGAACAATATCTCCAACCTTAATTTCTTCTCCAGGAAGATAAACAGCAACTTTCCCTAACTCTCTGGCTATTTTTTTTGAATATTGTATTTGTAGTGACATAAGCTTATAATCTATTTAGATTAACACTACAAATTTGAGTCAATAGTTCTTAGTAGAATACATCAAAACTATTGATTTTTAACACTCAATTTCATCCTTAAAAATGAGGATGAAATTGAGTATAAAACAAAATGCCATTGAAGTTTCAATGGCATTTTGTTTTATACATAATTTACAATCTTACATATGACCTTTTTCAAAAGCATATTTCACTAACCCTTTAGACCCACCTCTCACTCCTGTTTTTTCAATTAGATTTCTACGATGCGTCTCAACTGTGCTATGTGCGATACACAGTTTATCTGAAATTATAGGCGTAGTATCTCCAAAAGCGATAAGCTTTAAAACTTCAATTTCTCTTTTAGTTAGTCTAACATTTTTTATTTCATCATTTTTCTTTTTTTGACTTAGCCTAAATGTCTTTTCTACCTCTCTTCCAAAATACTCATCTCCTTCCATAATATAATTAATAGCCAAAACGAGTTCTTCCTTTCCTTTATTTTTTAATATATATCCATTTGCTCCAATTTCAATTACATTATGAACAAACTTTTCCGTATTATACATTGACAGTATCAAAACTTTTACGTTCGGAAAATCATTTTTTATAATTTTAGTTGCCTCAATACCCGACAACAAGGGCATTTCTATATCTAATATTGCAACATCTATATCTTCTTTTCCTAAAATATCTAACGCATCTTTCCCGTTTAATGCTTCACCTACTACTTCTATATTTTCTTCTTGAACTAATAATGATTTTAAGCCATCAATTACAATTTGATGATCATCTGCAATAATTACTTTAATTTTTTTCATCTATTAATTTTTAGTATTATCTCTACAATGGAACATCTATATTTACTGTAGTTCCATTTCCTCTTCCTGTGTCTATAACATAAGTTCCATTTAAAGCATGGACTCTTGAAGCTACACTTTTTAAACCCATACCCGATTTTGATAATTCTTCTGAATTATCAAATCCAATTCCATCATCTATTACTGTTAAATTTATACTATCTACTCGCTTTAGTAATTGCACACTAACTTCTTCAGCTTTTGCATGTTTTATAACATTATGTATTAATTCTTGAACTATTCCATACAATTCCATCTCTAAACTATTTTCTAATCTATCATCTAACCCGTGTGTAATTAATTCTAGTTGAAATGTATTAGTTCCCTTTATTGTATTTCTAAGATCTTCCAAAGCAGCAACTAGTCCAAATTTTGTTAATACTCCTGAAACCATATTATGTGCTATCTCCCTAACTGTATTACATGCCTCATCCAATAAGTCATTAGCTTGTGAATATTGTTTTTTATTTTCGCCTTTCAGTTCATCTATACTATCTTCAATGGATTTATAATTCAGTTTTACCATTGAAAGCATGCTTCCTAGTCTATCATGCAAATCTTGAGCTATTCTTTTTCGTTCGCTTTGTTGACCATTAATCATTGCTTTTATAGACTTCAATTCTTGTTTTTTAAGTAATTCTATGTTTTTTTGAACTTCTATTTTTTGATTTTTTTCAGCTAGCTCTTTGGCTTTTTTAGACTTAAACACATACAACAAAGCAAAAAATAATAGAACCATTAAAATCACACCTCCAGCGAGTGCATATAATTGAACTGTTTTTTTATTGTTTTCCGAAACTAATCTAAGGTTCTTTTCCTGATTGATTTCATTATGTTTTTTTTGTTCTTCATATTTATTTTCTAGCACTTCTAAAGCTCTAAATTTAGAATCAATACTATCTCGCAAAACAATATGCTTTTCATTATATAACGATGCTTTTTTAAAATTTCTTAAATGTTCATGAGCTTCTGCAATACCCATGTATATATTCAACCTATATAAATCTCTATTATATTTTATAGCTAACAGTCTACTTTGTTCTAAATATTTCAGTGCTCTTTCATTACGATTTCTTTTTCTATAAAATTTTCCCAAATTTAAATAAGTGTCTAAAAGTTGCAATTCGTTATTATTCTCTATTGCTAACAAAATACTTTCTAAATAGTTTTTTTCAGCGGAATCAAACAATTGCTTTTCTTCATAAACTACTCCAATATTATTAAAAATAGCTTCTCTATTTTTAAGGTTTAATCTATTTTTAATAATCAAACTTTTATTGTAACTAATAAGTGCACTGTCTAGTTTTTTTTGAAGAACATAGTTAATTCCCAATCCAATATATACTTCTGATAAATAAGTTTCATTTTCAAGCTTTTCATACAAGGCTTTACTTTTTAATAAATATGGCAGTGCTTTTTCTCCTTTCCTTAACTTATTAAATAATATCCCAATATTTAAATAGGATTTGGCTAAGTTCTTAGTGTCTCCAATTTTTTCTCTTATTCTAATACTCTCAAGTTGGGATTCTAATGATTGGGCGAAAAAATTTAAATCTAAACATATTGAAGAATGTGTACTGTAAATCGATGCTAAAAACTTTTCTCTGTTTGTTTTTAGACATTCTACAATCGCTCCATTACAATATTCTAGTGCTATATCAAAATCTCCTATCTTCCGAGAAACTTTTGCCAATTGAAATTTTGCTCTAGCAATACCATGTGCATTGTTAATGCTATTCTCAATTTTTAATGATTTGATATAATAATCTTTTGCAACTTCATAGTTCCCTTTATTTCTTTCTAAAACACCCAACCTCATTAAGCTAGTAGACAGCCCCTCATAAAAGGAAATAGAATCACTAACACTTTTTGCCTCTACAGCATATAACCTCGCTATAGAGTCATTATTCTTATACTCCCAAGCTAGTTTGTTTAAATGATTAACATAAGCTGTATCACTCTTAAAATTGTTTCTTTGGTTTTCAGTTTTTTCTTGCCCATATGATAAATGAATTAAGACAAAAATCGAAATAACTGTTAGACGTAAGTTTCTCATTATATTAAAGTTGTAAAAAAATGTAGGCAATTCTATAAAGATAAGAAAAGCCTACATTCTATTTATATACCCTTTTTTAGGCATTATTCTTCATCCTCCTCATCCACTGGCTCCTGACTATTTGTGCTTTCAGGATCAGGTTTAGGTTTACCTCCATCATTACCAGTATCATCTGGTGGAGTAATTGATTTCTTTTTTTCTTCGTTTGATAAAACAAACTCTTCGTTTTTGTAATCTTGATTCATAATATGATATTTTTAAAATTATTCTACAAATTTCCTTCGGTTTATGGCTTTAAGCAATAGTCAAAACAAAGTGTTTTTTATCCTTAAAAATGAGGATTGAATCTATATTCAAAAGAAAACACCTAACTCATCATCAATTCTGATGATATAAAAAACAACATTTCTAACGATTGACTTCATTCTTTATTTAACAAATCTTTGTACCCTAAAACAAACTTAAACAATGGGTAGAAAATGCTTTATATCATTTAAAACTGAAGATGAAGATTACAAGAATACGATTCAAAACGATTTAGATGTCGATATGATTGATAAATCTTTAAATGAGCCTATTGACTCAGATGATGAAGATTATATTATGCGTAAAATTAGAGAAGACTATTTATCTGACTCTACTGTAACTATTCATCTAATTGGTAATCATAGCTCAGAAAACAAAGGAAAAGAAGAACAAAAATATATTAAAAGAGAACTTCAAGCGTCTTTGTATAATGGAGAAGAAAATACCCGAAATGGTATTTTAGGTGTTGTTTTACCCGAAATGGTCAACACTATTTATGGAGGTTCGTACTCTTGTTTAACATGTGGGCTTAATCATAATTCTATTTCAATTAATGACACCACCACAATCAAAGAATTCAGTTACAACTATTACATTCCCAATAACAGGTGCTCACATTCAGAGGAAGAAAGGTATTGCATTCTTGTTAAATGGAATGATTTTAAAAAAGACCCTGAAACTTACATTGAATTGGCTTTTGAGAAAAGAAGCCAAGAAATAGCAGATAAAGTTACAGTATACCCTTAGTTTAAATGAACAATCTATTCAAATACATACTAGTAACTATTATAATTAAAGGCTTATATGATTTTTGTTAAATTCAATAAAATTCATCGAAAAAATTAACCTTTTAAAACTTTAAAATATGGCAAGATGTACAGCACCAGTAAGAGGTCACCGCACAGCGAGCGCAGCAGCTGCCTGTCCAGCATGTAGTAGTCGCTATCGTAGTTATCCATACCCTTCCTATTCATCACCTTACTCTTCGTTGAGAAACAGTTCGAGCAGTAGTAACTATGGAAGTGGAAACACTAGAAATAAAAAGGCGAGATGGTCTGGGTCAGGTTCGACTATCCTGTATACGCCAGTCGAGATTCGAACACTAACACCAATTCGCGAAAATGTTGAGAAACGGTCGTCCATACCTGACCTTCGTGACGTTTTTCTTTGCCATGCATGGGATGACAGAAAAGGTACTGCAAAGGAGTTACACGATATACTTGAGTCACTTGGAGTTTCTGTTTGGTTCAGCGAAAAGGATGTATCATTAGGTTCATCCTTACTTCGCGAAATCGACAAGGGATTAGCGAATTCACGAGTTGGAATCGTACTGGTAACACCTTCGTTTCTGAGTCGTGTCAAAGGAGAAGGTATTGCTGACAAAGAACTTTCGGTACTTCTGGCACGTGATTTACTTGTTCCTATTGTTCATGACACAACATATGAAGAATTACGGGAAGTTAGTCCATTACTGGGTTCGAGAAGCGGTTTAAATACTATAGAAGAATCAATGTTAGACGTTGCTTCTAAGTTAGCTGAGCTGGTCGAAATCTAGGAAACAAAAGAGAAAATGAACAACTTATTTAAATATATCATTGGAGGTCTAGTAGTTAAGAGCTTGTGCGATTTTTTTTATAAAGAAGAACCCCTACAAAGAAGAGTATTTATAAGTCATTCTTGGAACAAAGGTTCTAAAGGTTATAAATCTCTAAAAAAGAAATTTAATGACTATGATTTAAAAATTTATGATCATTCCATTCCAAGTTTTAAAGCTTTTGATGAAAGCAACAAAAAGGTATTAGAAAAAAAATTTAGAAATCAAATGGCTTATTGTAGTAAAATTTTTGTTTTGGCTAATAGAGGAATAAAAGACACCTCTTTTGTTATGACTGAAATTAAAATCGCAAAAGAGATGAACAAAGAAATCATCGCAATAAAGCCCCACGGTCAGAATGGAATTCCAAATTTTATTAGAAGAAATTCAACCAAAATAATTAGTAACAACATTAACGAAATAAAGAAAGTTTTAAATGACAGCTATTAATAGGATAAATGAAAATAAGAAATTTAGTTCTAGAGACGATTTTTTAAGAGAAAGAATCAAATGCGTCTTTATTTCATATCAAAATAATGATAAATCACACGCTAAAAAAATTGCTGATTACTTATTAAATGCAGGCATAAATGTTTACTTCGATGAATATGACTCAGATCTAAAATTATCAAACCAAAGTAACAATCCTGGACAAGTTACCAATGCTTTAACAAAAGGAATTAATAACAGCTCTCATATGTTAGTCATTGTTTCCACTACTACAATGAAGTCAAACTGGGTTCCATTTGAAATTGGTTATGGATATGACAAAACTGACTTATCAGTTTTAACTCTTAAAGGAATACCAAAAAACGCTGTTCCAGATTATATAAAAACAGCCAATATAATCAGAGATATCTGGGATCTAAATTCCCTTGCAAGTAATTTAAGAGGAATTGATAAAGAAGTCTTAATTAATGAACATTCTATTAGGGATTATAATAATTCCTATCATCCTCTTAATACTTATATGGACAAATGCATTAGCTAATTTTATTTAAAAATGAAAAAAATATTATCACTTGATGGAGGAGGTATAAGAGGTGTTCTAACTCTTGGTTTCCTAGAAAGAATAGAAGATACAATTCAAAAAAAAGAAAACAATCCAAGCTTAAAGCTTTGTGATTATTTTGATTTAATTGGGGGTACGAGTACTGGAGCAATTATTGCCGCAGGACTTTCGATAGGAATGACTGCTTCTGAGATTAAAACCTTATATCTAAGCTTAGGAGATATCATTTTTGGAAATAAAAGAAGTTTTCTCAAAAATCCTTTTAAATGGTACAAAGCTGATTATGATTATACCTCTTTAGAAAAGGAACTTAAACGAGTATTTAAAAACTACACACTAGGTTCTGACAAAATAAAAACATTGTTATGTATTATAACCAAGAGAGCTGATACGCTTAGTACTTGGCCTCTAACAAATCATCCAAATGCCAAATATTTTGAAAAAAACAAAGGAATTCTTTTGCATAAATTAATTCGAGCAAGTGCAGCTGCACCTACATATTTTCAGCCTCAAAAAATTAATGTAGGCGATAATGAAATAGGGACCTTCATTGATGGTGGAATAAGCTTAGCGAACAACCCATCCTTACAATTATTCTTATTAGCTACTTTAAAAGGTTTTCCTTTTAAATGGGAAACTGGAGCTGATAAATTAGCTATTTATTCAATTGGAACTGGAACAGCAACCAAGAAGTATAATTATGAAAAAATACTAAAAAAAGGAAGGCTTGGCTGGGCAAAATTGATGCCAGAAATTTTCATGGAAGATGCTAATTATCTAAACCAAACATTGTTGCAATATATGTCTATGCCTCCTTCTACGGCAAAAAAGATAGACCGAGAAATTGGCGACTTAAGAGAGGATAATTTAACAGCTGAGCCCTTACTGCATTATATAAGATACGATGCACTATTAGATGAAAATGAACTAAACAACTTAGGGTTTACAGATTTAACAGAGAAGCAAATTGACTCTCTAAGAGAAATGTCCGAATCTAAAAACAAAGAAATTCTATATCAAATTGGTTTTAAAGCTGCTGAGAGGAATGTAAAAATGGATCACTTTAAATAAGTTCTAATATGAAAAAAACATGCTTTGTAATAATGGGATATGGTAAAAAAACAGATCCTTTATTAGGAAAAACATTTGATCTAAACGCCACATACAATTCCATCATAAAACCTTCTGTTGAAAAAGCTGGATATAAATGTATAAGAAGTGATGAAATCTTAGAATCTGGAATTATCGATAAGAATATGTATGCGTTACTAATTCATGCAGATCTTGTTATAGCAGACATTACCACTTTTAACCCTAACGCCATTTATGAATTAGGGATAAGACATGCTGCAAAACCATTTTCAACAATAATTATGAAAGAAAAAGAAGGAAACATTCCTTTCGATATTAGTCATAATAAAATTTTCACGTATACCCATATGGGTGAAGATATTGGAAATAGTGAGGCAGAAAGATGTGTAAAAGAGTTAACCAAATTAATTATTGAAGTTGATAAAAGTCAAGAGACTGACAGTCCTCTATTTCAACATATTCGTGGAGTTCAACCATATTCATTACCTAAAGATGAGTACATCCAAGTAATTAAAGATTTGGCTGAAAAAGAAAAAAGTATTTTCGCCATTAACGAAAAAGCTGATTTTGAAATGTCCATAAGCAACTTCGCTGAAGCGAAAAAATTATGGAAAAAATTAGTCGATAAAATTGAGAATGACACTTATTACATCCAACAGCTTGCCCTTTGCACTTATAATGATAAATCCATAAGTCCAAATATTGCTTTATTAGATGCGTTGAAAATAATTGGTCAACTTGAACCCGATAATAGAAATACTATAGATCCAGAAACACTTGGTATAACAGGAGCTATTTACAAAAGATTGTGGGAAAATAATAAAACTGAAGTTGAATATTTAGATAGAGCTATCGAATATTATAAACGAGGATTTACTATTAATCAAGATTATTACACTGGGGAAAATTATGCGTTGTGTCTTGATTTAAAATCTGAAATATCTCAGGATTCAGATGAAAAAATATATCTCAAATATTCTGCGTTTGAAACACGTAAAGAGATTATTAAGATTATTAATCAATTAAGTACAGATGAAGATTTTGAAATAAGAAGTGATTTAATTTGGATATACGCCACTTTATCTCATTGTCACTTAGGAATAGGAGATTCCAAAAATTATCAATTATATGAACAAAAATTCAAAGATTTGTCCCCTTTTGATTGGCAAATAGAAACCTATAAAAAATCACTAAATCATTTAAAATACATATATAAGATATAGTAATTAACTTATCGGATGCAAATTCTCAATCGCCTCGTGCAGATTTTCAAGGTCATCCTGCATGTAGCGATGTCCTGCCATATATTGCACTTCTCTAATGTTGTTGCGACTAAGCCAAAAAGTAATCACAGAAGCCCTGATTTGGTTTACATTCTTACTTTATGATTGGACTTTTTAAGTTCTTTAAAGACCTCGTAAAGGATATAAAATCTATCAATGTTTAGTGGAAATAAGCTTAAAGTATAGCATCCTATTTTCTCTTGAAGGACTTCTCTATCTTTTTCCATATAGCGAATAAGTGGAATGAGTTGCCAAGATTTAAGTTCTAAGGTTCTGCCATTGGTGGTTCTTGTAGATGGAATATAGATAGTCCCTTTATCAATATTAACATGGTCATATAGTAGGCTTTTAAGAGATGTGGCATTCATTCCTTGATAAATCATAAAGCCCGTTACAACTTTGTTACGCATTGCCACAGAAGGACAGTTCGGAAAGCTTATATTTTCAGTTTGGTAGCTATAATACAAATCTTCTAGTTCTTCAAAATCTAAAAGATTATGATTAAGGATTCGTTTTACCCCTCGTATGTTGATACTTTCCACTGGAGAATCTCCTCGATACATTTCTTCAATTAAGAATTTGAAATAACATTTTAAAGCACCTACTTGATGTTTGACTGTCTTTTTTGAGACGTTCGATTGTTGCAATTTTTTAACGTATTCCAAACATTCTTTAAAACTCGTGATTCGGTTCATGAGTTTTTATTTTTTCAGAATTGACTTATGTTCTATAATGATTTTACCAAGACAATCCATGATGTTAAAAAGAACTCTTAGTTCTTCAGCTGTAACAACAGACTCATTTGGTCTAAGGCTCATTGTTGTATTATTTTTTTGAATACTAGTAGTTATATACAAAATGTGTTTTGGGATTATTTCAGTAAGCAAGCTGTCGCTTAAAATATAACTTGAAAGTTGCTTATTTCCCTTAATACTATACTTTTTCAATAGGCCTTTGGCACTAAGAGAAAGTGTCGCTTTAGGAATGGCATCACCAAATATTTTTTGAAAAAAGGTTTTGGGGAAAACAGTCAATGATTTATTCAATGGGAATGGAAGTATTAATACAATTTTAAATGGAGAACCATCAAGGGTATTGACGGCTCTAACGCCCATATCGTCGAAATTATAAATCTTTATTGCATAATCTTTCCTTTTGATAACGCCACAACTATTGTGCATAATAAAAGCTCCAGAAGGTGTATGCCCCTTCTTTATACCATCTGATTCATATTCTCCATCAAGAAGCTCAATCAATTCTTTAACTATATCCATTCATCGGTATTTGAAAAAAGACTACCAAGGTTTTTTCTCCTTAACCAAAATTCCTTGTGGGAGTTTAAATATTTCAGCAGATAAATCTCTTTCCTCTATTTTGGAAGCGGTTATTATTAGGTCAAAGTATTTTGCCTTCAGAATATACTTTAGGTATGGCGAACTTGAAGCAGAGAAAAATTCATTTGTAAAAAAGTCCTTCCACTCGACGTACAATTGAGAATCAACAAATGGTTCCCCGCTATAGAAATACGTTGCTGTTGCAATTTGTTCCCCAACTTGAGAGATTCCTTGAAATGAAATTGATTTACAGGATTCACCTAATATTTCTTCTTGTGTTTCTTCTTTCTTTTTCTCTATCTCCTTTGACAAACTATCTATAGTATTGTTATTTTTGTCCATCAATTTACCATCATTAAAAACCTTTAACTCCCTTCTTCCTTGAGTTAATAGCCCGCCTAAAATCGCTCCGTTATCTGGGTCACCCATATCTCCTTTTATGAAACCTTCCGACTTAACTCTATTTTTTTACTCAAAACGTAATCCCTTTATTTACAATGCTTGTTCCAACTTTGGAACACTTTTGTCGCGGTTTTTACGATTAGTGCCGGATAGATTTTCTTCAAAATGTTTTTACCTAATTTTCTAATATGTGATTCTGAAGATCTTTTATACTTCCTCTATTTTTAATATCAACTTCATTAAACTCGTCAACAATTTCAACATTTTTAATTAAGCTTAAACTTAAGCGTTCACCGAGAATACTTTCAAGAACTGTATCCACAATATTATATTTTTCATCAAAATTAGAGAATCGTAGGCCAGAAGTTTTAATTACAATATCAAATGAATTGTCTTGAAATCTGAACAATACATATTCCCAATTTGAGGCATCTACCATTTTTTTAACCCCTGATTCATCAATGGATAGCTGATAGTCCCAATCTTTTGGAGGTTTACAATCTAAAAACTCCCATTCTGGCAAGCTTTGTGGCGCAAGCTCTATAATTTCTTTCGTTTTTAACAGCAATTGAGGATCGCCTCCAGGTGAAACAATGAACAAGTTCTGTTTATTTATCCCCTCTCTAACCTCCCAACTAAAATCTCCAAGATTAAGCACCTTTCCGTTTAGCTCATCAATCATTTTATTGCTGATGTTATCCGACTGTAATTCTTTAGAGTTTGCTTCAAACCAATTCCAAAATTTTTTGATCTTGGATTTAATTCCCATTATCCGTCTTAGTAATTACCATAAAAAGTTATATAGTAGTTATCATCCTGAATAAATAGATAAACCTTCATATCTCTATTAGGAAATAATGATTTCAAATTCAATTCCCAACTTACCTTTAATTGTTGTCCTAGTTCTAAATTCTTTTCTATAGATTGATTAGTGCTATTTATATGAAAAAAGTCCTTTGTTTCATATAAATTACACATTTTTTCTACTTGGGCTATATCTCCATTAAACTTGATAAACCAATTGTTAAATATCGATTCATTAAATCTACTCTCCAGTATTATACACTTTTTATATTCTATAAACGTAGGGAAAAACAATTTAGAAAAGGCAATAGCCGTATCAACATCATAATTGAAATTCAAATGTTTTTCGACATTCCAATCATCATTAACTCTCTCAAAATCTTTATAATCGGGTAATAGGCTTGTATTCAATTTTACTAAACTATATTTTGTGATTTTATCCTCCATTTGGTGTTTCTATTGTTTTTGCAGGTTCAACGCTAAATCCATTATTAAAAGTCTCTCCTGTTTTTGGGTTTGTGTTAACATTAGGTGTCTTTACAGTTGGTCCATTTATTCCATGTGTTGTTGTTCCGTCACCTGCTCGAAATTCTTTAGCAAAATTACCACTTTTATCAAATTCAGTATATTTAGTAACCGTTCCATTGGAATTTCTTGATTGAATCTCACTTGAATTTGCTATACCGCTTTGTTTTGGTTGACTTCTTGATGAAGTGCTACTTGGATTAGTACTTACTTTACTAGAAGAAGAACTACCACTATTAGTTTTAGTATTAGAACCTCCAGCAACCTTACGAGTAACTACGGCCGCTACAACATTTACAACGGTTTTTCCTATAGCATTTGCATCTCCATTTAAAGCATTTCCTGTTGTCTCTACCAGATTTTTTGCTCCACTAGTTTCATAAACTGCGTTTGCATAAGTACTCGCTGCACCTGAAACATTACCATTAGCTAACTGTGTTCCTACTTCAACTGCTTTTCCTACTCCTGTGGTAATTCCTGTTACTGTACTTGTTGCAGCACCTGTTAGTAAAGCCGCTCCTTGCTCCCAAACTCCGCTTGCATAGTCACTTACAAAGCTTAATAAACCGTCACAGCACATCTCCACCATATTTCCATCTGGGTCGATAAAAAAGACAGGGTTATTTAGCGCATAATTATAGGGAGAGTGTCTTCTCATCTTTTCAGCCAATGGATCAAGGTTCATCCAACGTCCAATTGCTGGGTCATAATTACGTGCCGTTACGTCATACCAATTTAGTCCCAATTCCTCTTGGTATTGCTTCCCTCCAAATTTCCATTGTTGTGCAAGTGAGTTCCCGTTTGAAGAAACCACGTTATTATACCCTTTTTGTTTGAGTCCAAAAGGGTAATAATCTAAGGTCATTTTTTTGACCTTTTAACAATTTTCAAGGTCTATTTCTTGCTTTAACTACCGTATTTTCAAAGAACATGTTATTTAGTTAAGAATCTTTCATTTGAAATTATTATCCCTTCCTAAATGTTTTAATTTAGAATATTACCAATCCTTATCAAGATAATTCTCAATGAAACTTTTATCCTCTTTTGTTTTTACAATAAGTAAATCAATAGGCTTATGGGCAATAGTATACTGAAACAAATATTTTATTTTACCACTTCTATTAATTTCAATAAAATTGAAATTATCTTTATTTATCTTATCTGATATTTTAACTATAGAAAGAGGCTTATTAATTAATTTTCGGTATTGAGTAATACTATTTGTATTTTCATTGAAATGAGTTTCGGAATAATAAAACCAAGCTGAAAACCTGAATAATGTATAAAGGAAGAAATTAATAACACATACTACAAATCCAACTAACCAAGTACTTAAGAATCCTACAATTAAAAATGATATTAATGGGAACACTAATATTTCTTTCCAATTTAGAGGCATTCTATCGCTTAGAATGTGAATATTGCCATTCTTTACAAAATTGAAATATTTACTCTGTCCACTCATCAAACTACAGTTTTTTAATAAGTATTAAATATCTATTTTCTTTAAATTTCGTTTTACATAAATGTTATTCCCAAGCATAAAGAAAACTATTAAATTATTCTCGTCTATTTTTTGAGCTCTTAAATGAATAATTTCATTTTCCTCATAATAATCTTGAAAAAAGGGGATGTTAGATTCTAGAAACATTAAATAACTTTCATCATCATCAGCATGGATCTGAAAAGTCAAATATTTATTAGTTGAAGAAATTTTCTCAATCCACTTTAACGAATTGATTTCTACTAAAATAGAATCCCCAACATTATCCTTATAAGAATATTTTCCTTGAATAAGTTTAAGTTCTTTATCATCAATAGTTTTCAACTCATCATAAAATGAAGAATTTGATATAGTTAAATCTGATTCAGGTGTATTATTACTAATTAACTTTGCATATTCAAAACAATTCCTTTGAAGGTAGGTATCCGATTTTTTAGCATATATATCTTTTAATGAATTATCTGATATAGGAGCTAGACCCATTGAAAGTACAGATCCGCATTCATCAATTCGAACCATATCAGTTTTATCTTTATTCTGCTCCAAGCAATCACATAAAATATCTCCTATCTTTTTTACTTTATCCAAGTCCTGAGCGTTCGATAAAAAAGTAAAACATATTAAGGTTGATATTAATATTTTATTTCTCATATTATTTTTAGAAAAAGAATTGCCGAGAAAATCGTATAAATAAACGCTCCCGCATTCGTAATAATCTTTGTTTTCTTAGTTAAATTTTTATACTGTAATTTAATTCTTTCCTTTCTAGATTCCTTTGAGAAATATTTATAAAAAATAAAAAACAATACAATAAATAAGGAAACCAAAATCCACTTATTTAAATTGGAAACATTAACTCCCAACAATTCAAGAATTGTTCCAAAATTAAATAAAAAGACAAAGGTAAATATGGAAGTTGCCCTTGAATCTTCATTAGTCAATTTAAATCCAGTAAAAGTTGTGAACGTTAATAAGCAAGTATAGTAATTTTCAATTATTTTCATGCCCTCAATTTTTGGGTGGAAGTACTTTAAGCCAAAATTGAGCAAATGGATCTCCCTTAGCATTCTGTGTTGCTCTTTCAGTTCGATTTTCTACACTATTATAATCTGCGCCCTGTCCCTGAGCCCCACCTTTCATTGTAAAGTTTTGATAAATATAGGCGTTCCTTTGATTTCCTGAACTGGAATACGAATTAGATAAATTATCAGTATTCGTGACGCCATTTTCGTCCTTACCATTGTTAATTACGGTTTCCGTCGCAGGTGCAACTGGTCCAGTCGCATTAGAAACTACTTCGGTTGCTACATCCTGAACCAACTTTTCGGAAACACCATTCTCAGCAAATTCCATTGTTAAATCAATACCTGTTGTAACATCTCCAATAATGCCCGCATTTTTACCAACATTTTTAGCTGTTGCTTTTACCGTACTATTATTTGAATTTGAAGCTACAACATTTGAACCTGTCTCAACGGCACTCGAACCTGCACTAGAAACTGGTTCAACTTCAGATTTAAAAAGCGAAGCAATACCACTTGCCATATTTGATAACTTATCTGAAACCGAATTAATAGAACTTTCTACTGCTCTTGCAATACCCTCACCAATTCCAGTGATTGGATTTCCTCCACAGCACTCTTCTTCAATTCCACTAACCGTCGGTGCCATTCCATCATAATCAATAAAGAAAATTGGATTGTCAAAAGAATAATTATACGGAGAATGTCTTCGCATTTGGTCTGCCAATGGATCGATATTCATCCATCTTCCGATTGCTGGGTCATAATTTCGTGCAGTTATGTCGTACCAATTGAGTCCGAGTTCTTCATTATATTCCTTACCACCAAACTTCCATTGTTGCGCTAAGCTATTGCCATTGCTGGAAACCACGTTATTGTATCCTTTTTGTTTCAAGCCAAAAGGATAATAATTTGATTCTTCAATAATTTCGGTATTTGGGTTGATCGACCCGTTTAAATCAGAGTCTGCATAGGAGAGTCGTACGTTCCCTAAATGATCCTTATATTGAAAGACATATTGAAATGTAGAATAGGTAGTTTGTCCAGACCCTATGTCAAATCCTTTTACAGACTTCGAGCTTCCAGCAGGTGTAGGTTCCACATACCCTTCTGGGTGATTGAAAAATTGTAAGGCATCGTCTAGATAAACATAATTACCAGCATACTTTGTAACTACCGCAGGTGAAATCCCTCCTACTATGTCTGTAAACACCTTTGCCTGTTTTATTCCTGTAGCATCATATACATACTCTATTTTTCCAGTGTTTAAATTATGATCAATTAAAATCTCTGTTGGGAGGTTAAGATGGTTGTAGCTTATCGAAGTAATATTCTTATTTAAATCTTTTGTCATATTTCCATTATCATCATAAATATAATCATCTCCTTGGTTAGTTCCATCCTTAAACCCAAAATCTTTGGCATTGGTAGTGGACGCCTCACTTACCTTGGTCAGTTTATTCCCATCATACTCATACGTAAGCTGATCCCATTGAACACCGGAACCCCCTTGGAGAGCATCGAGATG
>MAAC01018594.1_pt1 | contig 17503 bp, 7 predicted proteins | sample 1115981 | NCBI WGS metagenome assembly MAAC01 (sample SAMN04961126, study PRJNA320927) | seawater metagenome | isolation source: sample BD02T64 sea water enriched with oil for 64 days | place: USA:Gulf of Mexico | collected 2013-07-27 | reverse complement strand
ATTGGGGAGGACAGGTGGATGATTATTATACTAATCCAAGGTAAAGTTTGGTCATTGAAAGCGAGTGAACTAAAATTGCAGCTTCCTAATAAGAGTGTAAATTTTGAACAAAGCATCCAATACTAAAATAGAAACTGCCGTTGTATTATTAAGTTATAATAGTCTTCCGTTGGTAAAGAACTTTTTACCCAAAATTGTTCAAACAGTTCCTGACCGATCTGACATAGAAATTTATGTTGTGGATAATGCTTCCATAGATGAAACTTCTGCGTATGTAAAAGATAATTTTCCGATGGTGAAATTAATACGTTTTGAAAAAAATGTGGGTTTTACCGGTGGGTATTTAAAGTCTTTAGCCCAAATTAATGCGAAAAATTATGTGTTGGTTAGTTCGGATATTGAAGTGACTGAAAATTGGTTTCAACCCGCCATTGATTTATTGAATTCGGCCGATGATATTGCCTGTGTTCAGCCCAAAATCATGTCGTTCGATCGTAGAAATGAATTTGAATATGCAGGTGCTGCAGGTGGCTATATCGATGCTTTTGGGTATCCCTTTTGTAAAGGGCGTTTGGTTAATGTGTTGGAGGAGGATAAGGGGCAATACGATGAAGTATCTGAAATATTTTGGGCATCGGGAGCCTGTTTATTTATAAAATCTGAAGCCTGGGAAATAGCGGGAGGTTTTGATAAGGATTTCTTTGCCCACATGGAAGAAATTGACCTGTGTTGGAGGTTAAAGGGAATGGGGTATCGAATTATGTATCAGCCCAAATCTAAAATTTACCATATGGGAGGTTTCGTCATAAAATATGGTTCCCCTGAAAAAATATTTAGAAACCATCGCAATAATTTGTTGATGTTGATTAAAAATTTGCCCACTTTCCAATTGTTATGGAAAACACCCATTCGTTTGTTATTGGATCATGCAGCAGCATTAAGTATGCTGAAGGAAAAGAATCCAGAAGGCGCTATGCAAGTATTTAAAGCCCATCTAGATATTCTACAAAACTTAGGGATGTGGTTGGAGAAAAGAAAACAAGTACAAGCCACTAAAAAGAATGTTAATGAGGTAGGGATTTTTCACCGAAGTATGATCATCGCCTTTTTCTTGAAAGGGAAAAAGAAGTTCTCTGACTTGGGATGGAAACCTTAGAAATTAGGCGTATTTCAACCCTTTCAATTCCCTCAGTAAAGCAAATAAGGTAATTGCTGCCGATAAGGTATCCGCAATGGGAAACGCCATCCAAATACCGTCTATACCGAAATAGTTGGGTAGTATATACACCAAAGGAATTAAAAATAAACCCTGTCTTGTTAACGTTAAAATTAATGCCGGTTTGACTTTTCCAATCGCTTGAAAATAGGCTGCACCAATAAGTTGAATAGGAATAAATGGGGTCACTAAGAATACAATGAAAATGGCAGGGGGGGTAATGGCAAGCAACTCACTATCCGTAGTAAAAATATGGACCATGATATCTCTCCCAAAAAGGATTAATATAAAAATGAGAACCGCCAAAATGGTCGCGTATATAATGGCTTTTTTTACCACCTCTCGTACCCGTTGAAAATCTTTTGCACCATAATTGAAACCCGCAATGGGAAGCATTCCTTGAGCTAAGCCAATTACAGGGAAAAGGACAAACATTAAAATACGGCTTATGATACCATACACAGATATGTAAATTTCGCCCCCATATTTAAATAAAGAATGATTTAATACAATCGATAAAATACTAACCGCACCTTGACGAGCTAGCGTAACCATTCCCAAACTGGTAATTTCCTTTACCGTTTTTTTTTGCAAACGTAGATGACTTAAATTTATATTTAATTCACTTTTAGAACTGGAAAGGAACTTAACGGCATACAGGAAGCTAAATAGATAAGATAGGGATGTAGCCCAAGCTGCCCCCGCTAATCCGCCATCTAAAACGTAAATAAATAAAGGGTCCAAAACAAGGTTGATCAGGGCTGGAACCAGCATGATGTTCATAGCCACCTTAGGAAAGCCTTGAGCCCGAATAACATTATTTGCCATCATAGCCGGAGCCAAAAATGGGACCCCTAAAAGAATAATATGATAGTATTCTTTGGAAGGTTGAAGAATGTCACCCTGAGCTCCAAAAAGATGCAAGATTTGGTCGTCAAACATATAACCTGGAATTACGGCAAGTAATACTAAGGCTACCACCATAGTGACTTGATTTCCATAAGTGGATTTGGCTTTTTCAAGGTTTCCTGCCCCCAAAGCTCTCGATATCATTGATCCACCTCCAACACCAATTGCCATCCCTACAGATGATATTAAAAAAGTGATGGGAAGTACAACCGTAATTGCCGCAATAGCTAGTGAACCCACCCAATGTCCCACAAAAATGGTGTCTACAATCATGTAAACGGACATGACCAAAATACCAATGGATGCTGGAACTGACTGACTAATCAGTAGTTTGTTGATGTTTTCTGTACCTAGAAGTGATGATTGGGTTTTACCCATTGAAAATAAAATTGAGCTGCGAAAATAGGGCTATTTAGGTAACCATTATTCATAGGACACCATCATATAGGAAGATTACAATGCCCGTGCTTTTAAATGCTAATTTTTATTCCGTCTTTGGTGCGGGTTTTCAGTATGTAAAGTAAAAAATATTACTATTTTGTGCGACATAAATTTATTCAATATCGATTTGCGCAAATTAATTATTTACTTCGTTTTTATTAGTGTTTTTGGTTCAGGTTTTGCTCAAAACCCAGGGAATGTAGGGACTACAAATATAACCGCCTGGTTTAAACCCGATGGTCTTTCTATTGGGAATTTATCTTCCTGGACAACCACTTTCCCATCGGGGGCTAATGCCTTTTCCGTTACCGATGGAGGTGCTCCATATCCACAGGCCACACAAACACCTGCAGGGAATAGTTCAAATTACAATACTACCGTTCATTTTACAAACTCCAATAGCTCTCCAGATCAACGACTGGTAAATACTTCTTCGTTGGATTTATTGGACAATTTTGGGAGTACTTCTCAAGGAACTTTGGTCTGTGCATATTATTTGCCTATGGCTACCTCTAATGATCATTTCATTACCTATAATGAAGTACTGGACGGTATTCAACTAAGAAATTTGGGTACCTCGGGAAGAATGGCGATTGGAAAAACATCCAATAGTGCTAATGCGACTCGAAATTGGCAGGAAAGTTATAAACCCCAATTGATTTCATATAAGGGAAATAGAAGTTCTTTTGGTACCATGAAAATGTATAATCAATCCTATCTAACCACCGCTTCTTCCGTTTCGGGTTCATCCGGAGCTTCGGGGTTATATTTGGGTGTAAAACCTAATGGAGGTACTGGGTTTCAAGGAAACTCTGGACTAAGTGGTTTTTTACATGAAATAATTTTCTATGATAGGGATCTTACCGTTACGGAATTACTAAAGGTGCATTCGTATTTAGCGATTAAATTTGGGGTGACATTTAAAAATTCAGGGGGAGGGACGCAAGGAGATTATATTTCCACCACGGGTTTAACGGTTTGGGATGCTTCCGTTAACCCGGTGTATCACCATGATGTTATTGGAATAAGTCGAGATGATACCCAAGGTTTACTTCAAAAACAATCGCATTCTTTTGATGATATAACACGGGTGTATTTAGATTCTTTAAAAGGGTATAATGCACTGAATAGTGCTGCGTTTAGTAGCAATGTGTCTTATCTCATGGTGGGAGATAATAGCGCCATTGTTTGCGCTACCACTGCTTCCAATAATGAGATTCCCCCTGGTACAAATATCACCGCAAGATTGGCAAGAGAGTGGAAAATAACAAATACGAATTTATCCGATAGTTTAAATTTTGATTTGACCACTTCTAATTGTGGTCAATTCGCAAACGCTAGCTGTTTAAGGCTTCTAATTGATGATGATGGAGATTTTACCAACGCCACAGTATATGCGAGTGGAAGTGGATTAGAAATTACCAATACCAATGGCGTCATAACGGTTCGGGGGGTATCTAATAATTTAATTCCAATAAACAGTACCAGATACTTAACCATTGGAGTAATTGAACCAGAGGTAAACTTTGGTCCAGACACGACCATTTGTCCTGGTGATAACATTGTTTTGAACGCCACCATCCTAAATGGGGTGTATCAATGGCAGGATAACTCCGTGGATTCGTTATTTACAGTAATTGTACCCGGTTTTTATTGGGTCGAAGTAGATGTTAATGGTTGTGTCAATTCAGATAGTATTCAAATATCGATGGGGGCAGGTCCTCTTGTAAATTTAGGAAATGATACTTCAATTTGCATCGGAGATACCCTTGTTTTGGATGCCACCAACACGGGCGCATCCTATTTATGGCATGACGGTTCTTCAAACCCTTCGTTAAGTATTTACAGTACTGGGTTGAGTTGGGTGGACGTGTCTGACGGGTGTGGTACGGTACGAGATTCGTTCGATTTAATGGTAACTCCTTATCCGATAGTGAATTTAGGTGCGGACTCTATTCTTTGCGATGGGGATACCTTGTATGTAGGTGATATTCAAATGGGAGCAAGTTACTCTTGGCAAAACGGTTCGACCGATTCTATTTATGGTTCTTCGAATACAGAAACAATTTGGCTCGATTTAACACTTAACTCCTGTACGACCAGAGATTCAGTTGAAACTGTTTTTAATCCAATGCCTGTCATTCAACTAGGGCCTGATACGTCCATATGTATGGGGGATACCCTCACATTAAATGCATCCAATCCAGGAGCAAACTACATTTGGCAAGATAACTCCGTTAATTCGGTTTTGTCTGTTTTTGCGACTGGCCAATATTGGGTGGAAGTTACTTTGGCCAATTGTGTTGCTTCGGATACCATGGACCTTACGATTACACCTTTGCCCGTGGTTAACTTGGGCTCCAATCAAGTGGTTTGTAACGGGGATCAATTTTATTTGGATGCCTATAATGTAAACGGGACTTATCTATGGAATGATGGTTCGACTAACTTTAATCTATTGGTAACCCAAACAGGTACCTACTGGGTGGATGTTACCGTTAGTAATTGTCATAGTTATGATACAGTGGGGTATGTTTTTAATACGCTCCCTATAATTGATTTAGGACCAGATACTTTAATATGCTCACCGGATGTAGTTTTATTAGATGCGACTTATCCAAATGCGTCCTATGTATGGGGGGATAATAGCACGGCCCCAACCTATTTAACGGGAGCGGCTGGAAATTATTCGGTGACAGTTACGGAATCCAATTGTACCTATAAAGACTCTATTACGATTAGTGTAGAACCCAAACCTTTAGCTGATTTAGGGGCGGACACTGTTTTATGTCTTGGAACTTCCTTTACCAAGGGGAATGTGGTGTCGGGAGCCGGTTATTTATGGCAAGATGGGGCGGTTACCGCATTTTATCAGATTAATACTTCTGGAACGTATTGGGTAGAAGTTACCAAAGGATTGTGTAAGAATTCGGACACTATTTGGGTAGATTCTGCCACTGTTCCTAGTGTTTATCTGGGGGAGGATACTTTATTATGTGTAGGGGATGTAATGGAGTTAAGTTCCATGAATTCAAATTCTTCCTATCTATGGAGTACGGGGTCTACCGATTCCAGTATTTGGGTAAGTGAACCGGGTGAGTACTGGTTGGACGTTTCCAATATTTGTGGAACCGTGAGAGATGAGGTGGAATTGGAGTCCGTAACTTTACCACAAACGGATTTAGGCCCAGACACGACCTTATGTATGGGGGATGTTTTGGACCTAGAGGCCTATTGGTACAATGCCTCTCGCTATTTGTGGCTTGACGGATCGGATCTATCTTATATATCCGTATATGAGGATGGAGATTACTTGGTTCAGGTAACTAACTTATGCGGGGCTATGGAGGATACTATATCCGTTGAGTTTGTGCAATGTGATTGCAATATTTATATTCCAAATGCTTTTACACCCAATGGAGATGGACTAGATGAAGAATTTGGTCCGCATTCTTATTGCGAATTAAAGGGATACAATTTTATGGTGTTTAACCGTTGGGGAATGGAAATGTTTAATTCCATAGATCCACTGGAGAAATGGGACGGGACTTTTAGAGGTCAACCCTTAGCTGCTGGAATGTATAGCTATAAATTGCGTTATAACTTTAAGAAAAGAGGTCCGAAAACGGATTATAAAACCTTGTACGGAACCGTTATTATACTCAAGTAGGTTTTTGTTGTGGTAATTGAAATAAGGATGTCTCTGGGGTTTATTTACCTGGTGAGCTATCCTTGGTGAGAAATTGAACGATATCGCTTTGTACCCTAAATTTGCGTTTTGTATTTCTTAGATTTAATCTTTCGTTTCCACTTCTTGTTTTATATTATTTGGAATGTTTTTTTAGAGTCCAATTTAGATAAGCCACTACTCTTTATACTTTCTTGGCCTTGCTTTTTTGTACCGCTATTTCAGGATATGCCTGTAGAGAAATCTCCCCTATTTTAATTCGAGAAACAACGATTGTTTTAATGCTAAAATAGTCATCCTTTTGACGAGGTCCTTTTAAGGCTGTTGTTCCCTTTTAATAATAAGTAGATTTTGTATTCCATTTTTTCAGACTGAACTAGGCAAAAAAAAAGCCTGTTCTTTTGGAACAGGCTTTCAATTAATTTTGTAGTCTTATTATTTAACCATCGCTTGTGCGTGGGCTAAATATTTTTCGATATCTCTACCTTCAGCAGAAGAAGGATAGTCTGTACTGATTTGGTCGTAAAATTCAACCGCAGCAGAATAATCACCTATTTTTTCGGCAGTAATTCCTGCTTTCTTCAAATAAATAGGAGTAGAAAAATCATTCATGTAAACATTGGCCGCTTTTTTGTACGCAGAAATGGCATTTTCGTGTTCTCCTAATTGAGATAAACAATCCCCAATGGCCCCTTCTGTTAACGAACGAGTAATATGATCATCTGCAGAGTAGGAATTAAGAAAATCCATTGCCTCGTCATAATTACCGGTATTCATTAGCGAAATTCCCATGTAAAATTTCGCTGTATTACCTATTTCGGTAGAACCGTAAGTATCAATAACTTCTTCAAAACCCATAAATTCGGTATTCCCGTTCATGGCTAAATTGAAAGAATCGGTCGCAAATGCTTTTTGAGCACCAGCGATATCTACAGCAGCATTTTTTTGCATTGGGGGTAAGTACATATTGAAATAGTAAAATGTACCAAGAACAATAATAACCACGGCAGCGATAGCAATACCAATGGATTGTTTGTTGTTGTCCAAAAACTTTTCGGCCTTTGAATACGCCTCTCCAATGTTAATATCTTCTTCTTCTACGTTATGTTGACTCATTCTATACTAAATTTAAGCGTGCAAATATATTTATTTAGTCCAAATGATTGTTCATTAATTGAAACGTAAACAAGGTTTTTTGTACTTACTTTTGTTCACAACTAAAACTAACGGATGCACCTCAAGCAAATTTCGGTCGTAAATTTTAAAAATCACCTCGAAGCAAATTACGAGTTTAGTGACTCTATCAACTGTTTTACGGGAAATAATGGGGTGGGTAAAACCAATATATTGGATGCCATTTACTACCTGTCTTTTTCGAAAAGTTTTTTTAATTCAATTGATTCCAATAATATTAATTTTGATTCCAATTTTTTTATTGTTCAAGGCGAATATGATTTTGATGGGCATGATGAGAAAATTTACATTGGTTTAAAGCAAGGAAAAAAAAAGACCGTTAAACGAAATCAAAAGGTTTATAAACGCTTAGCTGACCATATTGGATTGTTTCCTTTAGTTATGGTTTCTCCAGCGGATGCTAATTTAATTATTGAAGGGAGTGAAATAAGACGAAAATTCGTGGATGGTGTAATTAGCCAATACGATAAGGTGTATCTTGAAAACCTTTTAAAATATGGAAAGGCGGTGATGCAAAGAAACGCTTTATTGAAGTCCTTTTATGAAAATCAGCATTTTGATCAAGAATCGTTGGATTTATGGAATATGCAAATGGAACAATTTGCAGCTCCTATTTATGAAAGCAGAACCCAGTTCTTAATGGATTTTATTCCTATTTTTCAAAAATACTATGATCTGATTTCTGGAAGTAAGGAAGAAGTGTCTCTAGCGTATGTTTCGCAACTCAATGACACCAGCTTTACTGAATTATTTGTTCAGAACCTGCAAGGAGAATTAAGATCTCAACATACAAAAGTGGGGATTCATAAAGATGATTTGGAGTTTTTAATTGATGGCTATAGTGTAAAAAAATATGGGTCTCAAGGACAACAGAAAACCTATTTACTGGCTTTGAAACTAGCTCAGTTTGAGATTATAAAAAATATTAAAGGCAAAAAACCCATATTGTTGTTGGATGATATTTTCGATAAACTAGATTCTAATCGGATAAAAGCTTTGATGAAGCTGGTAAGTGACCATAACTTTGGCCAAATATTTATATCGGATACCAATAGCCAAAGAGTGGTGAAATTATTTGAAGATATTGCTATTGAACCGAGAGTTTTTGAGGTGACTAAATAAATAACAAAATGGACGATCCAAATCAAAATACATTAGGCGAAGCCATCATGAAAATGCTGAAGGCCTACCGGTTAGATAATAAGGTGACTGAAACGGATATTTGGCAATCATGGGAGGCAATCATGGGACCATCTATTTATCGGCATACCCAAAAAATTGAATTACGTGATAAGGTATTGTTAATTCGCTTGGATTCCTCTGCCTTACGTCATGAATTGAGTTTTGCAAAGCATAAAATTGTGGAGAAAATCAATGAGCATGTTGGTAAACGATTTATTGATGACGTTTTATTGATGTAAAGTTTGGGACTCAGTTCTTTGATAAGAATTAAACAACCATTTGACAGAATCTTCGTTTAGTTAAAAAGCTTATTTTTATGGCGTAATTATTGCCTTTAAATTAAGAAACCTAAACTATTTTTGATGAAAAAATCTATACTTGTTCTCTTTCTAATAATTTGCAGTTTTATTTTTCCTAAAATAACTCAAGCTTCCCATTTAACCGGGGGGGATATTGTCTATGAATGTGTGGGGCAAGATTCTTTTTTAGTAACACTCACCTTATTTAGAGACTGTTCTGGAGTTACAGCTCCACCCAATGCCATTCTGGATTTAACCAGTGGTTGTGGATCTGTTTTTACGGTTGTTTTAACAAAGGACCCCACCGTTGTTGAGGTTTCTCAAATATGTGCATCCATGGTGAGTTCTTCCACCTGTAACGGAGGATCATTATTTGGGTTGGAGGCCCATTCCTATTCTGCCTTGGTAACTTTAAATCCTGCGTGTAACGCTTGGACACTTTCTAATTCTACCTGTTGTAGAAATACCAGTATCGTTAATTTACAGAATCCAGGTGGTTTAAATACCCATCTACAAACCACCCTTTATTCATCTACGTTTCCAAGTAATAGTTCGCCTTATTTTGCGGAGTTTGGAATGCCAACAATTTTTAGTGGGCAAACTTCACAATTCAATTTAGGAGCCGTTGATCCCGATGGAGATAGTTTGGTATACTTTATGGCTCCTGCTTATGGCGTGGGAACTTCGATGGTTCCTTATAATTTGGGGTATACATTCTTGCAGCCTCTTGGAGGATCAGGGGTTACCTTGAATAGTAGTAATGGTCAATTAAGTATAACTCCATCCACTCTTGGGGTATTTGTTGTCAATGTGCGAGTGGAAGAATACGATATGGCTACAGGTTTATTAAAAGGTACCATAAGAAGAGATTTCCAGGTTACCGTAATAGCATCCAGTCAAAATGCGCCTCAGTTTTCGGCATCGGGAATGATTAATTTGGCAAATGGTACTCTTTCTTCTGGAACTCTTTATGCCTGTTTAGGGGATAGTTTAGATTTTAATATTTCATTGTCAGACGTTAATATTTCAGATACTCTTAGCGTCACTCATACTATTTATTCCGCTTTAGATACTACCGCTGTAGTAACCATTACAGGTACAAACCCCCTTACTGTAAATGTAAAATGGAATGTAAATAGTTTGGGGTATCGTTCTGTAAGTATCCGTGGAACAGATGGAATATGCCCCATACCAGGAGTGGTTTCTGAAAATTTTCAGATTATTATATCTCCTGGTACTTATGCTGGGGAGGATGTAAGTATGTGTGATGGTGATACAGCTATTTTGGTGGGGTTAGGGGGGACAAGCTACTCGTGGGTTTCCATAAGTGGTTCTACCATTGATACCAACCCAAATTCACCGACTTATAATATGACATGTAATAATTGTAGTAGCCCGGAAGTTTTCCCAAATATGACGACTACTTATGTGTTGGTAACTAATGTAATAGGGGTATGCGGAAATACAGATACAGTTACCGTTAATGTTTCCTCTAATTTTAGCATTGTTCTACCCAACGACACCTTAATCTGTGGTTCCGATAGTTTGCCTTTGGTAGCGAATTGTTTTCCATCGGGTTTAAATTACACGTACAATTGGTTCCCCGGTTCTTTAGTGTCGGATCCTTCTATCTATAACCCGAAGGCCTTATTTAGTCAAAACGCCACTATTTCAGTGGAGGTAGGCTTAAATGGTTGTTCAAAATGGGCTTCCATGAATGTAGGTGTTCAACAACCGCTTCCTTCTGGTATTTCTTTAATAGGAGATACCATGATTTGTCAAGGTGATTCGACCCAACTGGAGTTAATTCTTCCATCTCAAACCGTAGTTACCACTTTATGTTCATCTCAAACGCCATCTATTTTAGGTACAGGATCAGGGATAATTGGGACCGCAGGTAATGTGACTACCCAAACATCCTTTCCAAACGTTTATGGTAGGTTTTATTGGGGTGTTAAACATCAAATATTATATACGGTACCTGAGCTTTTAGCTATGGGAATGGTCAGTGGTTCTGAAATTAAATCCTTAGGTTTTGATGTAGTGAATGTAGGGTCCCCTAATAACATGGATAATTTCACCATAAAAATGGGCTGTACGACCAACACAACTATGGGTACTACTTGGGGTACAGGGTTAGTGACGGTGTTACAAAGCCAATTGTTTTTGCCCGCAATAGGATGGAATACCCATGTTTTTGATAATAGTTATGTATGGGATGGGGTTTCAAATCTATTGGTAGAAATCTGCTCTAACAATTCTAATTATAGTTCCGCTGCAACCTCAACTATTAAATATACAAGCACTACCAATGGAAGTGTTTTGTACTATAGGGCGGATAACGCTAATGTTTGTGGCAATTTAACGACAAATACCTTGAGTAATGACCGACCCAATTCTAAATTTGAATTTACCAATGCAATGGACACCACTGTTATTGCGTTTCAATGGCAAGCCAACCCGGGATTATTAAGTACCTCAGGTAGATTTGCCATGGTAGGTCCTTTATCGAATACCACCTTTGAGGTGGTGGTTACCGATACCTTTGGAATATGTGTGGATACCTTAACCAAAAATATTTACGTTAACACTACGGCATTTGATGCGGGGTTTGTATTTGATTCTGTACTGTGTATTAACGGGGCAGCTCAAACATTAGCTCCTATTACCCCGGGAGGGATTTTCACGGGGTCGGGGGTAACCTCAACAGGTATTTTTGATCCTGCAAATGCGGGTGTGGGTACTTGGAATATTAATTACTTTATTCCTACCCCAGTACAATGCTCTAATGATTCCACCATGAGTATTACCGTCTTACCCTTGCCCGATGCCACGGTGACATTGGCTGAATTATGTTTAGGAGCCTCCAACATCTTTTTAAGTGCGGCCACTCCTGGTGGGGTATGGAGCGGTGCGGGTATTGTAGATACTCTTACGGGAGAATTTAGTACCGCGGGATTACAACTAGGGAATAGTTCGGTTACTTATACCCTACATAATCCCTGTGAAAATTCTGAAACGGCTACTATTAGAATTATTGAACCGTTTCAATTTACAGTTCCATCCCATTCCATAAAAATTTGTGAGGGTTCTACTGCCAACCTTCTTTCTCATATTAGTTTATCCGGGGCTCCATTTCAGGGTTCTCATCCCGTTATGACCTTTTTTGATGTAGATGGATTTGTGGATATTTCTGGAGTTTTTGATGCACAGGGAGCAAGTCCGGGGATTTATTCAGTAGATGTTACTGTAACTGATTCTACCGGTAATTGTGGGGCCACACAAACCTTTTCTGTAGAGGTTAATGGAATTGATTATGCTTCTATTATTTCGGATCCTACATTTTGTATTTCGGAATCGAATGCCAAAATTTTTGTTCAACCTTGGTTGTACGGAGCGGGAGTTACTTTTTCTCAAATCCCATTAAGTCCACTCGGAGCTTACGATACGCTCCTTATTTCTCCATTTGGCCAAAATGGACAGTTTACGCCATCTGTAGTAGGAGTAGGAAGTTGGGAATTGACTATCCATTACACCAATACTTCAGGTTGTGTAGGTACCTTTATAGATACCGTTTATGTACTGGATAATCCCGATACCTTAGTTGCCATTTCAAGTACGGCTTTAAGTATATCTTCTGGAAATGGATATGCCTATCAATGGTTGGATTGTGATGACAATATGAACCCAATTACAGGAGCGAATTCAGCAACATTTACGCCTACTTCAAGCGGTATTTATGCTGTTGAAATTGTTGCTGGCAATTGTTCGGAAACATCCAATTGTCACCCATTTATTGTAGTGGGTATCGAGCAAGTTATTAATACCAATGGAGTGGAGGTATTTCCAAATCCAATAGAGGAATGGCTAACCGTTCGAACTACCGGAAATGAAACAGTACATATTCAAGTATTGGATAACTCTGGAAAGGTAATAATCTCCCATTTTACTCAAGAAACTGAGCTGAGTTTCTCAGTTGCTGATTTGGCCTCCGGGGTATATCTAATAAAAATAGAAGGGGATAATACGCACTTTACCCAGAAGGTGATTAAAAAATAAATCGTAATTAAATGAATGAAAAGTCCGATGGGTAACCATCGGACTTTTTTTGTTTAAAAGGGCGCATATTATTAAATTAATATGGGAGGTTTATTTAAAATAGCGTTTTGCCTTTAAAAAAATCTATTTTTGCACACAGCTTAAAATCTTTATAATATCCTAATACTTAATTCATGAATTTAATAAAAAATATTGTGGTAATTCTCCTAGTGGTTTGGGGGACTATCGAAGTTAATGCTACTCATATTCGAGGTGGAGATGTGTCTTACCTTAATGTAGGACAGGATTCGTTTTTAGTGACTTTAACTCTTTGGCGAGATTGTTCGGGGGCTGATTATAACTCAGTGGATAGTATAACCATTAAAAATTCGTGTGGTGGAGAAAGTACGATGTCTTTGAATATCCAATCTAGAGAGGTAGTTGGGGAAATATGTGATATTTATCAAAATTATTCATATTGCAATGGAGGATTTTTTTTAGGGGTAGAAAAAGTAAGCTATTCTGGTTTGATAATATTACCCGATACCTGTAATAACTGGACCTTAAGTTGGCAAAATTGCTGTTGGCCCGGAAGTGTCACCAATATCAATAGTAATAATTACACCTATTTATCTACGGTTGTTAACTTGGGGGTAGATCCAAAAAATTCCTCTCCACATTTTTCTGCTAGTGCTTCCCCGGTTTATTTTAGTGGGCATATATGTCATTATAATTTTGGTGCATTTGATCCAGATGGAGATAGCTTAGTTTATTCATTAGTGCCAGGTTATCTAAATTTCAATACTACTCTAAACTATATTCTAGGATATACTTATTTGAATCCAATGGGGAGCATTATTAACCTAAACTCACAAACTGGACAATTAGATTTTACAGCAGCCAGTATAGGTGATTATTTAGTCGCTATTCGAGTGGATGAATATAATAGGAATAACGGAAGCTTAAAAGGTTCTATGGATAGAAATGTGGTTATGAGTATTCAGCCCAGTAGTCAAAATCAACCTTATTTTGACTCTTTAGGAATGGTGAATCATGGAAACGGTTCATTGGTAAATGGCGTGTTACATATTTGTATAGGTGACACTTTGGATATAGGTATCACCATGATGGATTCTAATTTATCAGATACTTTAAGCGTAATTCATAACATACATCAAATTTTAGGTTCTTCTGCTGTTGTTCGTATAACCGGAACAAATCCTATTGTAGTGAATGTAAATTGTGTGGTACCTAATCGTGTACCCAGTGACTTTTCTTTGTGGTTTCAAGTAAATGATAATGCATGTACATTTAATGGTGTCGCATCAAATAGTTTTGATGTGCATATAACAGGTGGACTAGCTGCTACCGCTGATCAAACCATTTGTTTGGGTGATTATGTGGAATTGGATGCACGAGGAGGAAATACATTTACATGGACCTCCATAAATGGCGCACCAATGGATACCGTTTCGTCCTCTTCCGGGTATAATGCATCGTGTTTAAATTGTGCCAATCCCCTTGTTTTTCCTTCTTCCAATACTGTGTATCAAGTGGTGTCAGATTCAATAGGAGGATGTAGAAACATGGATACGGTAAGTATTAATGTAACGACTTCTTTTACCGTTAATGTTTCAAATGACACTGTTTTATGTGCCGCAGATAGTATTCAACTTCGTGCAACTGTTTCTCCTTTGAGCCCAAATTATCAATATCAATGGTCTCATGGAAATACCCTCAATTCGGATACAATATCAAACCCTTCCTGTTTCCCTTCTGGAACCTTAGACTATACCGTTACGGTCCATAATGGAACGGGATGTTTTAAGGAAAGAACAATCCATGTGTCAGTGAGAGATTCAGTTCCGGAACTATTTAATGTACCTGCCGATACTACGATATGTCACGGAGATTCCATTGCTCTAACCGCTGATGGTGGTAGCAGTTATTATTGGTATGCCATTTCGGGTCCTGCAATTGATACCAACTCAATTTCTCCAAATTATAATATGAGTTGCAGAAATTGTTCCTCTCCCACTGTGTTTCCTATTTTGACAACCACGTATCTTTTGGTTTCCAATAATACTTTTGGTTGTGGGAACTATGATACCGTAACGGTTAATGTTATTCCAAATTTTTCTATTTCGCTTTCAAATGATACCGCTATTTGTGGAAGTGATAGTATCCCCTTAGAAGTTAATGTGTATCCAGTGGGATTAAATTATTCATTTAACTGGTTATCTTCAGTAGTTTTATCAAACGATACCATCATTAATCCAACGGCATTTGTTTCACATTCTGCAACTATTTCAGTAAATGTAGCGTTAGATGGTTGTATGCAGCAGGATACTGTAGAAGTGATAAGAATGCCGGAAATAGCAGATTTATTAACGATTGGGGGAGATAGTAATATTTGTTTAGGAGAAAGTAGTCAATTAGAGCTGGTGTTTCCAAATTCAGGATTTGCAATAATTCACTGTTCTTTGCAAAGCTTTATTGGATATGGTTCTGATACAGCTATTATTGGGGATTCAAATTTAACAACAACCAACACCTCTTTTCCCAGTATTTATGGTCGTTTCTATTGGGGAGTTAAGCATCAAATTATTTATTCCCAACCTGAATTGTTGGCTATGGGTTTAGTTGCGGGTTCACAGATTAGATCTATTGGTTTTGATGTCCAGTCTATAGGTTCTCCAAATAATATAGCTAATTTGACAATTCGGATAGGGTGTACGGCACAAAGTGATTTTACAAACCCGGTCTGGCAAACTGGGTTATTGACAGTGGTAGCGAGTCACTCCTATTTTCCTGTTTTGGGTTGGAATTCGCATGATTTTTATAGTGGTTACATTTGGGATGGTGTTTCTAATTTGGTGGTGGAGACCTGTTCAAATAATACGAATTATTCAAGTGCTGCCACCTCAACTACCAAATTTTCCGTTACGGTTAGTCCGAGTGTTTTATTTTATCGTGGAGATAATTCGGTGGTATGTTCTTCGCCACAGGTGGGTACTTATAGTCATGACCGACCTAATACAAGATTCATCTTTTCGAAAACGATGGATTCAAATTCGATCTATACCCAATGGATGCCAAACTCAAGTATAGATAGTACATCCGGTTTTATGGCTTATGTGAGTCCCATTGTTACTACCGCTTATAATATGATTGTATCGGATACTTTAGGTGTTTGTTGGGACACAATATCTAAAAATGTAAATGTAAGTTCCAGTCCATTTGATGCTGGGTTTCTGTACGATTCTTTAATGTGTGTAGATGCAGGGACTCAAAGCTTATTACCCATTAATTCTGGAGGGTTATTTTCCGGAGCTGGAATAAATTCAAATGAGGAATTTGACCCTGTATTAGCAGGAGTAGGTACCTGGGATATTAATTACTTTATATCTAGCCCCGCCTTGTGTGCAAACGACTCTACCGTATCAATAACTGTTCTAGGCTTACCTGATGTTACGATTCAAGAGGAGCAAGTTTGTATAAATTCACCGGCTTTTATTTTAAATGGAACTTCGATGGGTGGAGTATGGACTGGGACGGGTATTACCGATACTTTAGCGGGTGTTTTTGATCCAACAAACTTAGCGGCAGGAGATTACATGGTAGCTCATACCATTAAATTTCCTTGTTTTAATTCTGATACTGCGATTATTAAAATAATTGAACCGTATCAATTTATTTTAAACGATCAAGTTGTTTCGGTATGTGAAGGCGAATCAGTGGATTTAAGCTCCAACTATGTTTTATCAAGTGACCCCTTACAAGGAAATGGCCCAGTGGTAGCTACATGGTATAGTACGGGCGGGAGTATAGATACGGCAGGTGTTTTTGATGCCTCCGGAGTTCCTCTAGGAGATTACACGGTTACCTTATCGGTAGCCGGATCAGATGGTACTTGTGGCACTACTCAGACTTTCACGGTGAGGGTGAACCCAGTGGATTATGTCGCTTTTACTGATAAACCCTCTTTCTGTATAAATCAAATCGTGGGCAGATTATTTTTTAACCCTTGGTTATTTGGTGCAGGGGTTACTTATAGTCAAAGGCCATTGGGTAATTTGGGTGTAAATGATACCTTAACAATACTCCCTTATGGTCAAAATGGTGAAATTAATATAGCCACACTAGGGAAAGGAAGTTGGGAAATAACGTTGTGGTATGAGAATATATTTGGTTGTACTGGAATTACTATAGATACCATTTATGTGTTGGATGCACCTACGGCTGACGTAACCAATAATGGGGTAGAATTAACGGCTACCGCTGGTGCAGGTTATGCGTATCAATGGTTGGATTGCGATAACAATATGAATCCAATTACAGGAGCTAATTCGGCTACTTTTGTCCCAGGTCAAAAAGGAAATTATGCAGTACAGGTTTCCGCTGGAAATTGTATCGAAATTTCTGATTGTTATGAAACTTGGACCGTTGGCATAAGTAATGGAATGCAAACAGAAGGAGTTTCCGTTTTTCCAAATCCAATGGAAGATAAATTGACAATTGTAACTCCAGGTGAAG
>MAAC01006686.1_pt1 | contig 17531 bp, 16 predicted proteins | sample 1115981 | NCBI WGS metagenome assembly MAAC01 (sample SAMN04961126, study PRJNA320927) | seawater metagenome | isolation source: sample BD02T64 sea water enriched with oil for 64 days | place: USA:Gulf of Mexico | collected 2013-07-27 | reverse complement strand
CCGGCTACTATAGCCAGGTCAGGCCGCATACTCATAACCGTGGGAACACTCCGAATAGGACTGAAAAGTTATACCGGAATTCCTACTAAACTGTGGCCAAATTTCTTGACCACAACACTATCAAGTAATGTTTCATTATCAAAATTCGGATTCGTCATCTGTATTCGAATGGATTCCTGCAGAGCAGAAGTTGCAGATTCGTAATCACCCCAGCGTGTGTAGGCTTTGGCAATCATAATAAGAGAATTTGAAGCCGTCGTCGGGGAATCGCTAATTTGTTCTCTTGCATTTATTTCTGCAGGTTCAATTATATTCCGTATTAAACTTTCTTTAATAATCCTAACAGGATCAGATTCGTCCAAAATGGATTCATACTTTAAAACCAACTCCTGGTCGATTGGCATTGTTCCAAATTCGTATTTAATTCCTTTAATTATATCAGCGGACAAACCAATAGGATCAATATTGCTAAAAAGCTCGGCTTGAATGCTCGCCGATGAAATATTGTCTTTCTCTCGAATTGTTGAAATATTGAATATATATAGAAATGCTCCGGCCAGAATGAACAGAAGCAATGTTGCTGACGCAGCGGCATAGGCCCTTCTCGTAGATCTTTTGGCAGCTGAAACTTTCTTCTCTGCAGCGATTCTGATGTTTAGGTCATTTTTTATTCGTATCGATTCAGCCCACTCACTTATATGACTCCATTCTCTTAAGAGGACTTCATGACTAAACCTAACGTTTCCATTAGAAATTGAAACAAGCCTTTTTTCCTCGAATTTATTTAGAATCCTATTTAGTTGGAGGTTGGTTGAAAACTCTTTTCTTGCCGTTGATATTGGGTAGACAACAGTCCTATGATCGTCCACTCCAACAAGTTTCGGTAGGAACTCAGTGTTAAACATCTCTTTTTGTATGGAATCGAAACTGTCGTACAGTGCTTGAGAATTATTTTTGATCAGTCCAGATATACTCTCCAACTCCGAATTGAATAGGGCCCAGGTAAGACCTTCCGACAGCTTCTCTTTGTTAACGGTAACTATGAATAGTTGGTCTAATACATACTCCAATAGAGGCAATATATTCCCAACGTCTCTAACTGCTGGCATTAGATTATCTACTAACTTTCCTTCTATAGAGATACCCGATTGTCTAGCCGGACGAACAATTATATCTCTATAATACTGCGGGTTATTCTTATCGGGAATCGACAAATGAAAACCAATATATTGATTTCTATCTTCATCAAGATTCAATAGCTGTTTTGCTTTGTCATATTCAGAGGACCTCACTGTCGAGATCACCCAACACAAGGGAGCTTGGCTTTGTGATCTGTTTAATGAGTGATATTCGCTAAAACCTCTTATTATTTTGGAAAATGCAGCTAGTTCGCTAGGGTTATTGTGAATAGACTCGTCTGTTACTACCTCTTCCAATTGGTCAATTACGATAACAAGACGTTTTGGAGGCCCCTCAATTGGCTGGATATATTTCATAAATGAATCTATCGTTTGGGCAGTGTTGTCGATCCATTCAGAATAATGATATCGGGTTTCGTCTATTGACGGAAGGAAACCCCGCAATCCATCTACGAAAAATTGAACTAGTTTTCCTTTTAAGTCACCGGGTTTAATTACTAGGTAGATGCTATTTCTTATGCCCTCCTCCGCCATCAATGGCGCTAACAGTCCTGCTTGAACGAATGACGATTTTCCTGTTCCACTTTCTCCATATACAATAAGATGTAGCTTGGAATTATCAACCTCAGAGTATTCCCTCATTACCTCTATTTGTGAATTGATCTGATCCTCACGCCCAAAAAATTGATGACGATCGGCATACCGAAACGCATCCAACCCTTTGTAGGGTGACGTGCTAATGTCATTAAGTGGGTAATCCTCTTTTCCCAACAGTAAGAAAAGTGCATCAGTTAGCGTTTGTACTGGGTGGCACACTCCCCCAAGATCATTTTCTAAGACCGAAATAGATTCTTTAAATTCCTTATTATCCGATAGTCCATTTTCCATCTTTGATGGAAACATAAAAACAGGAAAAGGATGACTCTCTGGCTTCTTCAAAATAACATTTAGGAAAGCGCGTAACTTTTCAGTTACACCCTCTACGGGTAGAACTTGGCCGCTTTGGTCTAGTTCCCCCGTAGCACCGATTGATAGTTCCTCCAATTTTCTATTCTTACTAGATTTCTGATCAATTAGCTTCTGATAAAGTTGTAAAGAAAAAGCGAGAGCTCCGCTATTACCATCGACATTACCCCACTGTTTCATTTCCACGAAACCAACGACCGATAAAGCCCCCTTTTTCGCTTGATCCCAAATTCCAGGGTGATTCGTTAAAACAGCGTAAGTTGCTCTCTCATACATTTTGTCTGAGTACTTGAATTTTGTACTACTATCTTGTCCTTTGGGCCTACAAAAAAGCTTTGATGGTCCAACTGGCGCTAACGCTAAGTTATCCTCTTCATTTCGCTTGGGGTTAATGGCGAATTCCATCTCGGAAAACGGGGAAGCTCGACCGGACTCCGGTATGATGACTTCCTTTGGATCAATATCGCAGGTTAGCAAGTAAATCAATCTATTTTATCCCTAAGAAAAGCGTACTGGAACTGAAAGCCAAGTCTGCATTTTAATTTCTTTCCATTTTTTCATATCAAGAATAATGCACACAGTTTGACTTAGTTCGCCTATGTCGAGTTCGCAAACCAACAAGGGATCACCCCCGTCTTTTAGCAACATGGCAGCGATAAGCGATTGATCCGACGGCATATCAACAGATATTGTCATGCTTAGCATCATTTTCCCGGATTGAAAGGGATCGCAGGTATAGTTTATAGTCACATCCGTTTTCTCAATTGGTATGACTAATTGGCTTTCGTACCCAGTTTCCTCTTCTTCTTTATCAGACGTTGTCATTGCTACTAATGCGTAACGCTCTATGGCTTCACCAGATACGGTATAATTTCGCTCTTCAAAGTTAAATATATTGATTACATTACTCTTACCATCTGCTGTATTTACTGAACCAATAATTTGCTTGTCATTATCTAGTATTTTATCACCCAACTCTCTCATGACGGATATGTTACGATTCAGAAAACTCAGTTCCGTTTCAGTCAAGTTCTTAAAACTCAGGTCCTTCAACACTTTATCAATAACATGTTGAGGTACAGGCTGGGGAATAACTCCTTTGACAGCCTCATCGAATAGTGGTTGTAGTAACTCGTTGTTTTCTGTCATTAGTGTAACTCCTCTTTTGTGTATCCACGTTCTTCGATATGTTCTATGAGTTGTGCTTGAATCATTCTGTTTACGAGATTTATTCTGTTTCTTACCTGTACAGGGCTATTTGCACCATATAGTTCTTGGATCTCCCTTAAGCTCCTACCATTTTGCATTCGCTCAACAAACCAAATGATATCCTGCTGTTTTATCTTTCCAGCCTTGTTATTGCTTCCAGTGCCCAGGAGTGGGCTTGACCCGCCGAAAGCTAAGAGTTCCTCATAGATTGATCTTAGGTTTTGAATTACCTCCAGACGCTCCGACAGTTCAAAGGGTGTTTCTGGAATAGGTTCATCAGTTTTCCTTTCGTCAATGTTTGAATCATCAGGCTTATGATAACCGAATATTGCATTATCAAATCCAGCTTGTCCTTGGGTGCATTGTCTAAGTGCGTCAGTTGATCTCCAGATTAGGGATTTTGTAAACCAACCAAAATAGTTTTCGAATTTGTCAATGTCATGCGTTGATTTGAGCTTTATCACTTCTTCATATAAGAAATTATCATACTGAACATGATCTATATTAAGCGAAGCTAGCATGCTCCTTTTCTGTTTTTGAACACGTTGATATAGTATGTCTTCCTCCGGTGAAAGCTGCATATTAAATCCATTTGATAGCTTTCTTTCCATTTCTTTCTTTGAACAATTTCTATCCGGACTAGATGCAATAGATATTGCTAGGGTTCCGCCCAACTCGGACATGTTCATTCTGCCTTGTTCGTTTCTTTTTGCTACCTCCTTAGGTTTGATTTCTGAGTAGTGTAGATTTAGATCCTCAGGAATTAATTCTTCTAAGTAGTTTTCCAAAGCTGCCAACTCGTTGGATCCATAGAAATCCATTATCGATTTTCTGACTTCTTCGCGACTTGCATCATCATTCAACGAAGAAAGTATTTTACTAATTATCGCCGCCGTTTCATTTTCAAGGATTTGCAGTGGATCTTCATCTCCGATTGCAAGATCCTTTAATCTTTCCATTAATTGTCTGATCAGATCGTCGTTAAACTCAGTCGCAATTTCAGAAACCTCATTTTCTAGAATATATTGCCAAAGACCTTTGTCGAATTGTATGAAGTGCTCTTTAAGTTCTGTGTCCTGTAGTAAAACGGTTTGGGTCGATTCATTTTCAGAATCCATTAGCAATTGCCAAGCACCAATAATGTCAAACGTAGCCAAAAACACTTTCGGAGACGTGCGTCTCGAAGCAGATTCATCATGGTATTTCTTAATTTGATTTAATGTGAGTTGTCTTCCTCCAAGGGTTTTTTCGAACAGATCGCCCCAATACAATAACTCAGAACCAGGATCGTCAAACTGATATTTTGCTATATCTGTTTTTGCATAATCCCCGTCTAGCTCGATAAACTGTAGAGCATTCATTATTTTAATGGACGCAGACCAGAGTGTTTCGCTATCAAAGGTGCCCGATTGAAACGATTTCAATTTTTTTAGCTTCTCGGTTACCTTTCCACCAAGCGCTCTATTTTTTTGTCTGAACCAATCCCCCCGCTTCTCTACCGGGATTCGGCATAATCGATAGAGTTCTAAAAAGTAGGTTTTCCGTTTTCTCATAGTTTGAACCTTTCCGTATTGGTAGCTCGTTTTCTCAGTATATTCTGTTCTTTCGCGTATTTTAAACGCTCTAGGAATGAGGCGTTTTCTGGGTTTTGATTCCTGTTAATTTTCTTTTCTCTTAAAGAATAGTAGCACTTATTGGCTATGCCTGAGGCCGACTTTTACTACAAGAAAGTAGACAAGACAAGCGTACAAACAAGCAGCTAAGATGAGGGTTGATAGGGAAAAAATAAGTGTCAGTATCAAGGGCACCAACCCTAGGAACTTGGCCGCTCCAATACATATTATTATAAGGCCAGCATCTAACACCAAAACTTTTTGGGTCCGTAAATTTATAATGAAATTCTTCGCGATACGGATTTACAAATTCTGAACGGTGCACATACCATTGGTTATTATGTCTTCCACCTTCATAAAACCCATGAGTGATCATTGCAATCACCCTGTCAGTCTCCAGTGACTTATAGTCTGCGAACTCTTCTACCGTTAGGTAATCAGTCAAAGATTCGCTGCTAATGTGGGAATTACGCATTTTATCCATTTGTTTTCTCTCTTGTCTTTGTCGTTTGTTACTGTCTATATCGAGATAAAATGGGTATTTTAAATAATTGCTTTGCTTTTATATGTTGAGTCGCAGGAGATAGGGATACTCCTACCTAATTCGTTGTTTTATATAGAATTAAGTGCCTAAATATTGTTTAGTTAGACAATACAAAGGTCATTTTAGACTCCATTGGGACGGGTTTTCGATAGAAGCAGAAGTTCTAGGTGTAGCCAGCGCGGTGTACTTGCGTTTGCTCCTCAGATCTTCCAAAGCAGCTGATATTGCCTTCCTGTATCGTTCCGATGGGGTTGTTAGGGTAATGGGGTCAATGTGCCAATAACAATCGACGTGATTTAGTAATACCGATCTTTTAGGCATTTTAATGTTACGTTTGGCGATACCTCCATCTTCTGTGACCGTGATCTGGGCTGCTACCCATGCGGTTACACCTGCTTCCGAGAATTTATATCGAATATCCTGCTTGATCGAAACGTCGAACCCTGCAAAAACGGCGATATTCTCGGAAGTAACGCCTGTCCATAAAACTGTCAGAGTGCCCTCCACTCTGGCGTATTCTAATAGAACCTCTTCAGTAAATTGCCACCCAGTGCCTGCAGCATGGTAGACCTCTAGGGTCATAAGCTCCTCAAACTGAGTGTTTTCGAGGGGTTGGGGGACCTTAAGGTACCCGTCAAACGCCCGTTGAGCGGATACGCTTAGATTCCCATCTAGCGCCACTAGCCGCCCTACTTTCAACCCAAAAAGGTTCGCCACCCACAGCCTTCTGTCAGTACCCGGAACGAGTATGAGCTCCTCAATACCATAACCACTGCAGATATGAGCAGGTGGCCTGCTTTGGATAGCGAACTGAGTATCCTGAAGGCATTTCCTCACCTGCTCATCGGCCTCCCTTTCCGTGGGGTAAGCATAAGTATACTGCGCAAAAGAGCATGCGCCGATCATCAGTGCGACTAGCGTTGTGAGCATGTTATTCCTCCCAAAGGCCTTCTTTTTTAAGAACCGTTTTAAGACGTCCGATAGCACTTCCCATGGCGCCAATATCGCCACTGTATTCCCCCCTACCCTCATAACTATCCTGAAACGCATGAAGCTTACTGAGCAATCTGGAAATATAGGGATCAAGAACACCAGACCTAGTGACACTGTTCCCTGCGTCACACAGCCTTGTTAGGGCGAGAATCGACTCAGGTACATCATACTGCCCTTCAGATTGTTCCCACTGAATAAGGTCGTTAACGATTTCCCTAAACATCGCTATGACTTTGCGATTTTTTGAATTGCTAAAGTTTCCCTTCGATCTTCCCGTTTTGTAAGGCTCTTTTTTTCGACGCCCTTTATTCTTGCGTGATGGAGTTGACATAGAGAATCCTCTTGTTGTTTTGTTTCCTTCTTGAACAAGGCCCATTAGCTGGCAGGTCTGTGCCAAGCCCTCGGGTTTAAGTACTAACCAACCGATCCCGTCCGAGAACTGAATTTGTTGTACTAGGTATATCGGAGTCTCTCAGCGAAATTTAATTTTACGTCCCTGTTTCTTTTGTCAGCACAACAACCTGTAAATACTCTCTAAATTAATAAAGAGGCTCTATTAATTTAAATTTCCAGCTGCACTTCGATAGATGAGAGTACAAGACAAAAGTTGACCAAAATATACAAACATAAGGAAACAAAAATGAATAAAACCAAAACTGAACGGCTAGCTAGAATATCTCCAACAAAGGGCTCCCATCAGGGAATAATCCAAAAAATATCGATCGGGATATTGCTACTCTTTATTTCCTCAGGTGTCAGCGCTTATTGTAGTCATGACAATCTGAACATAGACCGAGCGATAAACGGCGAGGTCAGGATTGACCAAGTCAACCTCTGCTGGAATGGAAGAGGAAATCCAATATTGGATTTTCGAGCTGCTTCTCTAAATGGGAAAAAAAAGTTTACAGGCGTAGAGAGTGCACCCTGGGTTACTTTGGATTTTTACGACCATAGAGGTATCCGGATGTTTACTCTAGACTCCGAATACCAAGAAATTCTTGCTTCAGTGAGACAATGCGGAGGCTATCAACAGCATCACACCCGGCTGAGACTCCCATATTGGGTGAATCGAAGAACGGTTAGTCACGTGAGTGCGTCAATCGGCGGGAGCAGGGGTAGACGTTGCTAAGTTTCAAGGCGGTCACTCGTGATCGCCCAACTGGCCAATCTAAGATAAATTCTTCGGACACATACGTTATTCGGAATTTTACATTTATTCCATTGCAAGAACAAAAACAAAAAAAACTGTCTAAATTATTTATTTTACCTTCTTTCCATCGATATACCCATTGTAACAAGCAAGATAACGCATCGAATACACAGAATAGGGATCTACGGGCCAACAACCAATCGTAATTTAGCCCTCATTTCCTAACTTTCGAAACAAACAAACATTATTAGGAATTATTCAAATAACACTAATAATTAAATATTTTATATGAAGAACGTATCGATATATACATTGCAAGATAATTAATTCAATCACTTTAATGACCGGAGAAGAACATGAATAAGAAAAACGTAGGGTTACTCATCATTACATTGTTTATCAGTGTTAATTCGCTAGCTGGTTCCACCGCAAACGGTAGTCGTTGTAATCTCGATTCGGATTGCGGTTCCAATAAATGCTGGCCAGGACCAGACTACAATGGAAAGTATTGTATCAACGCTGCGAAAAATTGTGCGTGGCCCAATAAAGACGGCTATTTTTACGGAAAAACGAAAGGCGGAAAAGTGTGTCTTGCACCTGACCAAGGCAGAGCATATTTTTGTAGCACTAAAAAAAGCGATTGTTAAGGACAATAGAATCACCATCACTCACAAGGAAAATATACACCATGAGAATTAGAAAGATGAATTCGACAATTACCCTAAGATCTTTGGGTGCGGTGGCAATAGCCGTCGCGGCACTGTCTTATCAAGGTACAGCGTTGGCTGGCAACACCGCTTGCTTAAAAGTATACGCCGGTGAACTTGGAACTTTTAACATAGCAAACATATGTGAAAACAACAAAATCGCCGTTGTCCGATGGACTGATGGGAATATTCGTCGTTATCTAGTTGGCGCCGGCAGTTACTATTCAGAAAGAATGGGGAATGGTTATGCAAAGCTACTTGGTGAAACAGACTAGTTGAGAGTAACGTCAGTCACTTTGTATTTTGGTTAATTGAAAAGGAACGATCAATGAAAATTTATGCTTTGGTACTTTCTGCACTTTTGTGTATTAGCAGTATGGCCTCCGCCAACAGTAGCATGTGGCAGGCATCCTGCACGACATATCACGGGTATAGCCAGTGGTTTGGACCAAATCGGGACAACATGGAACAAGCGGAAGCAGATGCGCAGCATCATAGCGAAGTTTTCGCGCATGATACCGTTGTTTTGTCACTCTAAATGCTCGTCTTACGTAGCAGAGCCAGGTGAAGACATTTGGCTCATACTTTGCCCTAACTGCAGATAAGAAAAAGCATGTGATTGGTAGGGATATTTACATGCGCCTTATAAACTCGATCACCTGATCCAAAGAATCCGAATAAGCCTCATCAAAGAGCCTGATTACAACATAAATGAAAGGCGGCGATTGTTTTGTATCGGAAAGAATATCGAACGAAAAGGCAATTCGATGAATGGCCCTATGATTACCAATAGAAACTTCCTCGTCATCTACAGCATTTTGGTCCTCAGTCTCGGATCACAAAACCAAGTATTCGCCAAAACCAATGGCGCTACCAAAAGATGAATTATAGGTTAAGAGGCAAGCAATGAAGATACCGTCAAACATACACTACTCAAAAAAAACGAGAATCGGTTTTGTGACAAAACAACTTTCTTTAGGGGGTTTTCTGCTACTATTTTCGTCAATGGCAAGCGCGTACTGCGACAGTTTTCGCATAGACAACGCTGCAAATGGCAATGTGCGCATAGACTATGTTGAAATTTGTTTGAGACAATTGGATCGGGGAAGTCCCATGCTAAACTACCGTATGGCGTCCTTAAATGGCAGAGAAAAATTCCTTAATGGCACTATGCTCCTTAGATCACGTTACATTTCTATGATCGATACAATCGATTGATCTACACATTAAATCCGCCTAAGCAACGAATTCTCGCCTCTGTTCATGAGTGTGGCGGTTACGAAGAACACAGTACACCACTAAATATTCCCCCTAGAGTCTACCATCGGTTTACCTATGTTAAAGCAACATTGAGTGGAAGCCAAGGTGAACGCTGTTAACACTATGGGCGGGCATATGGCCCGCCATAGTACCCTTTTTCCTTTATTTTTGTGGCCCTGAATTAGTATTGGAAATCACAGGTGTTACCTGTCTCGATTACCGGAAAGATGAGCCCAATTCTCCAAAAAAAACATCTCGATTCTCTATCTAACGGATCCATCCTTATAGAGCAAAAAAACTAACTTCCTCCCGATTGATCGATTGGCACCAACAACGCTATTGCCAGCTGAAGGGTACTAACCTCTCAATTATTTCCTGAATTTTTCTCAAAAAACACGAAATAATCTCGCTAAAATTTTTAATTCTAAAAGTTCACAACGATATATCCAGTAACCAAGCAACAAACATCATTAAACATAAATACAGGAAGCCAGAATATGAAGAACTCAATTAGGATTGCATTAATAGCGCCTACATTTGCAGTTGCTAGCAGCACTTTCGCTAGTATCTCCTCAATTGAACTCAATGATCGAAGCATTGGAGCCAACGTCGTTAAAATAATTGATGGGAAGTCATATTTGATGGTTGGCCAGAAATTGGTGCCAAATACTTTTTCCCCAACCAGACTTTCGCCGACAAAGTTGTCAAAGTCAAAACTGGTAAAACCTAGAACGGTACCATCTAGATTCTCACCAACTAAATTAAAACCTACCATATTTCAGAAAAACAAACTTTCCAGAACATTTTTTGGATAAGCATTCGAAAGCCTCTTTATATTTTTCTTCCTCAGACTGCAAGAGTATGGAATCCGCAGCTCTTTGGAGGAGATGGATCAACACCCTCCCCTTTAACAAGAGCAGATTTTTGTAGTAAGTGATGGAACCACCCCATTATCACTATGACAAGTTCTGCATAGCCTAATCAGAATATTTACAATGGAAAAATATGACGAAAGTGACGCCTCGTATCGATGGCATTTCTTGGTGTTTGTGTTCGTACTCCTATTCCTGGGTCTTGCTATAAAATTGGTATATATCCAAGTCTACGACAAAGAGTACATACTTGAGAGTGCCAAAAGATTTCAAACTCACAATATACCCATACCCGCCAAACGGGGCAGAATTTATGATAGAAACGGTGAACTTCTTGCTGAAGACACCATTCTTTACGACGTAATTATTGACCCGATTGTCTTCATTGCTTATGAAAACACGCTACAAGACATTGCCGTTGGATACTCTGAAACCGTTAAAAAATCACAAAAAAGGAACACATTTCATTCGGTAGTTCGCATCCTGAAACTGGATACACAGGAAACCCGAAAAAAGCTCAAAGATAAAGCACAAAGCCGTTATTTGTTGTTAAAAAAACAAGTGACGCCTCAACATTACAAGATGCTAAAAGACCTGAAATCCAAAGGTATTCATTTCACCGCGTATTATAAGCGCTACTACCCGCTTCGAGAGGCAACCGCCCAGATGATTGGCTTTACCAACGGTAACAGAAAAGCCATTGGCGGAGTGGAACAAGGAATGGACGGAGTTTTAAGGGGCGAAAACGGAACTATCCATATCCATAAAGATGGCATTGGTAGAAAGCTTGCGACACTGCCTGACAACCGACCGGTTAAACATGGCGAAAATCTCAAGCTGAGCATTGATCTTCGTTTGCAATACTTTGCCTACAAGGAGTTACTCGCAGCAGTGAAAACAAGCAGGGCAGAATATGCCAGCCTGGTCGCCATAGATGGTTGGAGCGGACAGGTTCTCGCATTAGCGACCTATCCATCCTTTAACCCGAACTATATTCAGCAAGAAAGTATCCCCTACTTAGTGAACCACAGCGTGCAAACTGCATTTGAACCAGGCTCCACCATTAAACCATTGATCATGGCCTACTCACTGCAGGAAGCTGCAGTTAGGGGTAATGAATCGATCGTTACCAGCCCAGGATCATTCCGCATTGGTAAACACCGCATACGAGATCCAAGGGACTACGGGGATTTGACGCTAACCGATATCATTAAGAAATCCAGCAATGTGGGTATGGCTAAAATTGCTCTACGGGTGAATGGCAATAAGTTGTATGGCTTTCTTTCAGACCTTGGCGTCGGTATCACTACGGGCGTTGGTTTAGCAAATGAGGCGTCAGGAAAACTTCCTTTACAAGGCCTTAGCAGCCAGATAGCGCGTGCGACCAGCAGCTATGGTTATGGTTTTACAACAACACCGTTACAGCTGGCAACGATGTATACCGTTTTTACTAATAACGGGAAGATAAGACGCCCTTCCCTGTTTTATTCTAACTCAGCTACCAATAGTCGAAGAATATTGAGTGAGGTAGCTACCCAACAGACGTTGTCGATGATGGCATCCGTTGTTAAAGATGGGGGTACGGGAAAGCAGGCCGACATGACCCATTTTTCCACAGCGGGTAAAACAGGGACGACTCAGTGGTATGGTGACAGGGGGTATGAGTCAGGTGTGCATAATGCCATGTTTGTTGGCGTTGCACCGCTAAATAATCCCCGTTATGTAGTGGCAGTTATGGTGTCCAAAATCACAGCAGACAAATACTACGGGGGAGCCGTCGCAGCTCCTGTGTATAGGAACACTATGGAAAAATTATTGCTGATGGAAATCGAAAACGACCCTGACCTTTACAGGAAATCAGGTGTTCAGTGAGCGACTGAATTGGTCAATACGATTACAGGAATAGAATTCATTGGTACACTTGACCTATTTTTCGCAGATAAAGGAAAACCTTAATCGGGGTTTTCAAACATAAAGAGTTGTGAGAAATTCGGTATGATGATCAGAAAAGTAGCATTAACTTCTACCAGGGAAGCCATATGACCCAACTCATTATCCTGTCTAAACCCGAGAAGAAAGCCTTTATGAGCGCCCCTATTCTTAACAAAAAGGAGCGGCTACTGTACTTTCGCCTAGATCAGCAAACTCGATTGATGGTGGGTGGCCTAAGAAAACCCGAAAACAAAATTGGAATTCTATTGCAGCTGGGATATTTTCGAGCCTCCGGCAAGTTTTACGCCGCCAAACAGTTTCGAAAAAGGGATATTAATACGGTATGCCAGCTTTTGGGTATTAAAGACTTCAAAGGCTTTGACCGAGCAGGTTACGCCAACACCAGTATGCTAAATCACCAGGAACGCATACGCGGAACATTACAATGGCAACGATGTGATGAAAAGGAAGGGGCCCTTCTCTCTCATCGTGCGCAATGGCTTGCTGCAAATCAACGGAAGCCAAAGGATGTATTTTGGTCACTAGTTGATTATTGCTGGAAGAGTCAAATTGAAATACCTGCTTTTACAAGACTATCTGAGATCGTATCTCAGTGTTATATCAATTTTGAAAGCTACACCTTAGAACAGCTTCGCGAAAACCTTACCGCTGAACACCTCGAGAAGCTGGAGATAGTGGACTCTGCCAATTATCAAAATGATAACGATCCTACCGAAAATCTACGGGCATTAAAGAAGATAAGTCAATCGTTAAGCGTCGGAGATATACGGCTGGCAGTCAGGACGGCCAATGTCTTTAAAAAAGACTATTTTTCTTTTGAAGACGTCTATGATGCACTGAAACTAAGCGATCAGGCGACTGAATACTTTTCAACATGGGTTCAAAAATCAACAACACACCAGTTCTCACAGATACCCAACGACAACAAACGCTACCTCTATCTGCTAGCATTTATCAGGCACCAATTTTTTAGTAGGCAGGATGCACTGGTCGATACGTTCATGAAATGCGTAGCCTCCTCTGCTAATAAGGTGAGAGAGAAAATCAAGGAGAACGAAAATTCATTACGAGAAAGTCGTCAAAAGGCGATTAAAGTGTTATCTGAAACATCAAAGAATTCACGGCAGCTTCTGGATGAAATAAAAACAATCGTAAAAGGATACAATGCAACTGCGAATGAAAAATTCTACAAAATTAAGCAGTTGATTGAAGAGTCCGATAACAATGACGATTCACCTACAGAAAAAAATATAACTGATTTGGAAAAAACGCTGCTTTCAGAAGCGAATAACGAAGCCTACTACGCCGCAATCAAGGATCACTCATTAGCCTTGCAGAACAGGGTTTCTGGAATAATAAGTGAGTTAGAGTTCAACAAGAAAAGTTCATCGAAATCCGTCTTAAATGCAATAGAGTTTTACAGGATCAATGAAGGAAAACTAACCCAAGATGCACCAACAGAATTTCTAACTGCTACTGAACTCGCAGCGATCACATCGGACGATGGGATAAATATCTATCAGTATAAATACCTGCTATTCCTACATATTTCGAGTGCTATCAAATCTGGGAAGCTCAATTTAAAATATAGCTACCGCTACCGAGCTGTTGAAGACTATCTCATAGACAGTGAAACCTGGGAACGGGATAAAAATATTTTGCTAAAGGCCGCAGGCTTAGACAAATACCGATCCGCAGTCCTGTATCTTGAAAAACAGAAAAAGCAGTTAGAAAAGAAATACGAGACGATAAACGCAAATTATAAAGCAGGGAAAAACCCCTACCTAAGTGCACTTGAGAATGGTCATGTGTCCATCAAAACGCCCAACATTAACCACAGCAGGCAAGAGTACATTGCCACAACATTATCTAAAGAAGGAATCGTTCCAGTTCAGCAGGTACTCGCTGAAATTGATAGTCTATGCCAGTTTAGTAAAGAATTTGACCATCTGAGCGTGAAACATCATAAAAGAAACGTCAAGTTGGAAACTATTATTGCCGGAGTTATTGCCAAAGGCTGCAATATTGGCCTGGGTAAGATGTCTAAGATATCTGAGGGTGTTAATGCAAGTACGCTACGAAACACGGTTAATTGGTACTTTTCGGTTAAAAACCTACAGGCTGCAAACAAAAGTATTGTCGCCATGATCAACAACCTTCCCCTCGCCCGAAACTACCTCAACAATTCCACTCATGTTCATTCAAGTAGTGATGGTCGAAAAGTTAATGTTGCCGTTGACTCCCTGCATTCGAAACGGTCTTATAAGTACTTCGGAAAAAACAAAGGGGTGGATATCTATACGTTCACAGACGAAACGCAGTCTCTGTTTCATAACACCGTGATTAGCTCCACTGACAGGGATGCACCGTACGTTATAGACGGGTTGGTACAAAACGATGTAAAAGAGGAAAGAATACATTCTACCGATGAACATGGATTTTCGGAGGCAGTCCATGCGGCGACTCACTTTATTGATGTCTCCTTTGCACCACGATTCAAAAAATTGAAAAATAAGGCCCTATACGGATTTTCTACCAAATCGCATTATCGAAAAAAAGGTTACGACATTTACCCCAGTAGCCGCATTAAACAGAACATTATCATCGACCAATGGGACAACATCCTCAGATTTATTGCGAGTATTAAGTTGGGGTTTTCGACCGCTTCTCAACTGTTTCAACGACTGAGCTCCTACGCAAAAGATCATCCGCTCTATAAAGCATTAAAAGAGTTTGGTCGTATCTGTAAAACTCAGTATATATTGACCTATTGTGAAGACCTGAAGCTTCGGCAGCAGGTTCAGAAAATGCTAAATCGAATTGAGCTTTCTAACAAATTCTCGAAAGCGATATTTTTTGACAATAGCGGTGAATTTCATGAGGGAACAAAAGAGGAGCAAGAGATTGCGACGGCCTGCAAGGTGTTAATCCAGAACGCCATTATTCTCTGGAACTATCTAAGCTTGTCAGAAATCATCATTAACACGAAAGGTAAGGAAGAGCGTGCTGAGATTATTGAGTCAATTATGCAAGGCTCTGTATTGAGTTGGCGCTCTATCAATTTCTATGGTCAATATTCGTTCAAAAACATTGCAGCCAATGAGCCTCGATTTGATTTGGAGGGGATAAAAGCAATGAATATTGGGTAGTGTTCACTGGCATTAGCAAGTAGGATCGCGGTTTGGCAACCCCAAAAGAGCACGAGCATTCGTTATAATATCAGTGTGTTACAGCTACCTCTGGGGTTTCTATTCCTTTTATGTAGTTATACCCAACATTCTAACGGAGCAATTCTTGGTTCAATCTGCTCCGGTCTTTCATTAATCGCCGCAACGGGTTTATTGGACGGAAAAAGTGCCACCACTCACTGGAGCATGGTGGATATTTTCCGAAAGAGATTTCCGGCTATAGACATTAAGGCAGATCAGTTATTCATTGATGAAGGTGACATCATCACCAGTGGAGGGGGGTTCGCGGGAAACGATCTCGCTCTATATTTGGTACAAAAGTTTTGCGGAAAAGAACAGTCTAAACAATGTGCAAATGCTTTGCTACTTGACACTAACAGGGAATCTCAGAATCAATTTTCTGGCATATTGCATCATAGAATGCATCAAGACGAACGAGTTCAGGAAATACAATCCTGGCTGGACTTACACTATCAGGATGAAATCAGCTTAGATAGGTTGGCGGAAAAATACAGCATGAGTCCGCGAAATTTCAAGCGTCGCTTTAAACTCGCCAGCGAAGCAACACCACTTACGTACCTACAAAAATTGAGGATAGAGGTCGCAAAAAAATTACTGGAAAATAGCGACGTTCAAATTACCAACATTGCAGAGACTGTTGGATACCTAGATGACAATCATTTCCGAAAAATATTTAAGCGCTACACCGCATTGACACCCAGGGACTATCGTAATAAATATTCCTAATATGGAACTACATCATCTATTCGCTACAGGGTGGGTCGTAAACAATCACCAATCCGCTTGCTGCAAAGGGCTCACAATTAAAAGCACAAAATATCAAACATCTCTAATGACATACTCCTATATTAGTGACTTCAAAAAAACGAAAAGCAGGAGTACAACGATGAATGAACAAAAACACGGCTGTCAATTCCAAAACACCTGGGAAATATATACTTCTTCCTGGAAAGCTAATTCGGCCGAAGAGAAAAAGGCTATATTTAATAAATGCTTAGGTTTTGATTGTGAATATAATGATCCCTCGGTGAAGATACAGGGCTGGGATGCTCTAATTGCCACTATGCAAGCATTTCATCAGGTGGTCCCTGGTGGTCATTTTGAAACCACTTACTTTTTAGCCCATAGTGACAAGAGTATTGCTCGCTGGAATATGAAGAGCAGTGACGATCAAATAATAGGGGAAGGGATCAGTTACGGTGAGTACACTAACGGTGGAAAATTGATTTCAATAACTGGCTTTTTTGAGACTCCACAATAATTAGTAATTTAAAGTGATTTATTTGAAGCAAGTCCAAGCTGGCATCGATTTCATTGAAACCAATTTAGGTTGTGATATCTCGACATTGCAATACACGCTGGTTATGAATCTCAGGAGAGCTTTACCCGAGCCTCTAAAAAATCATTTGGATTGACCCCTAATGAATACCGAAAACGCGGGTCAAGTATTGTCCTAAATTATCCAAACTGCTGTCGTAGTTATATCACCAACCGTCATGCTGTAACCCCCTTTCTTTATACGAATAACAAACCAACATCATCAACGCTGGAGCGATCAACCCATCGATTCAGTGTACTATGATCAATTCCGAGGTCACGCTCTGCCATCATTTCTTCAATGTTACGCTAGCTTAGCGTGTAAGAACAATACCAGCGAACGCATTGAAGGATGATGGGTTTCGGTGTGTGACGGTCTTTGAAACTGATCATGTATTGCTCAGCTTGGTACGCTATGGAAAGATAATTCTACCATGCGGTGACCTGACTTCACGGAATGCGACAGAACCAGATTATCAAGTAAAGGCATCAAACCCTGCACAAGGGTGTATGGTCAATCCATTATTACGGGTAAATGTTCTGTTACTGGGAAAATTTATGGCATTGCCACAACCAAGTACGACGATAGCCTCGATATC
>MAAC01011364.1_pt1 | contig 17536 bp, 14 predicted proteins | sample 1115981 | NCBI WGS metagenome assembly MAAC01 (sample SAMN04961126, study PRJNA320927) | seawater metagenome | isolation source: sample BD02T64 sea water enriched with oil for 64 days | place: USA:Gulf of Mexico | collected 2013-07-27 | reverse complement strand
CCAACGTTAATTTGCCCATCATTGTCTATCAAAAGAACTTTGTCAAAAGATACTGAATCTCCTGGTTCTCCTGCCAAACGATGAACATAAACACGTTGATCTTTTTCAACTTTGAATTGCTGCCCTGCTATCTCTACGATTGCGTACATAAAAGATCTTTTTATTTTGTTTACACTTTTTAGCGTGTGCAAATTTAATCTAATTTTTCTTATTTACTACTTCCTGCTTGATATTTTTTCCCAAAAATGACTTTTTACTATTGACTAAGTAAACTCCAAGAAGGATAATCCCAGTTCCCACTATATGATTGAAGTACAAGACTTCACCATCCATCAAACCAAACAATAAGGCAAAAACAGGGATAATATAAGTACAAGAGGCTGCAAATATAGGACTTGTACTTTTCAATAATTCATTAAAAACATACAAGGCTCCAGCAGTACATAACAAACCAAGTACAGCAGTATAACTCAAACTATACATCGCCTTTTCTTCTGTAGCCAGGTGATGTAAAAAATCTGTTTGAGCAAAAAGGAAAATTCCAGATAGTATTGCACAAAAGGATAGGGAATAAGAAGTAATCACCAAGGCTGGGACTTCTTGTAATTTTTTCTTGATCAAATTAACATTGAAACCATAACAAATAGTCGCTAGGACAACATAACCAGAAAATTCTACGGCATTGGAAATATCAACTTCCAAATCAGGAACCAACAGTGTATATGTTCCTATAATTCCTATAAGTATACCCAATACATTGTAAATAGTAACTTTACTATTCAGCCATAAATAACCAAACAAAAGAGCAAACAAAGGCGTCAAGGCATTTAACACACCTACAACTCCAGTACTCATTCCGGAAACTGCTTTTGTAAACAAAAAAGCTGGAATCAGATTCCCTACCATCCCACTGAGATAGACGAACCAGTTCTCTGTTAGACCATGCTTTTTCATCTTAATAAAAACAAATGGCACAAAGGCTAAACCTGCAATTAATACACGAAGTGCAGCTACTTCCATAGTAGAAAATGCCTCCATTCCCCTTTTCATATAGATAAAGGAACTCCCCCAAACAATGGACAACAGGATCAAGATCAACCACTGATTCTTTCTATGTACTAACCAATTTGACACGGCGTTTTCTTTTAAATTTCAGCAAATGTATACCAATTTGAAAGGATATAATTCAGAATACCATCAATATTTATGATTCGCCCATTTTCTGAGATAGGCTCTTAATTGTTAAATTCTGTTTATAATGGACAACCTGATTATAAAAAATAACAAAAATATGTACCTTTGTCCGCGATGAAGACAACCTACACTATTCAAATCGAAGGAATTTCCTGTGGACACTGCGTAGCCTCTATCCAAAAAATATTGGATGGACTCAAAGGTCTTGAGGACACTTCTATTAACTTGGCTACAGGTCAAGCTTCATTTGTATTGGACACCTCCCAGTTAGATCTACAAACGGTAATCCAATCCATCAATCAAACTGAAATATATACCGTAAAATCCCATGAAAATGAAAACATTATTTAGAAGTTTCCTTGTTCTTAGCATTAGCTGCTTCGCTTTGTTGACTCAATCTTGTAGTGAACAAGCTGTGGCAAGCCCACAAGACAAAACTGTAAAAACAACGTCTGAATGGACTTCAATGAACATAAACATTGAAGGAATGACATGTGCAATGGGATGCGCTAAAACTATCCAGCACAAATTGAATAAAACAGATGGTATCAGTGATGCTAAAGTTGACTTCAAAAGTAAATTGGCATCGGTAACTTACGACAAGAATGCAATTTCTGAAAACGATGTTCTTGCTCTTGTAAATAATGATACTTATACTGCAACTGTAGTAGCAGGATGCAAACCAGGATGTGAAAAAGCTTGTTGTGTAAACAAAGAAGCTAAAGTATGCAAGCCAGGATGTGAAAAAGCTTGTTGTGCAAACAAAGAAGCTAAAGCATGCAAGCCAGGATGTGAAAAAGCATGTTGTGTAAAAGCTGATGCTAAAAAATGTTCTTCGAAAGAAGTTAAAGCATGTGCTAAGGACTCAAAAAAATGTTCTAAAGAAGCAAAAAAATGTAGTAGCAAAACATCTGCTGATGCTAAGAAATGCTCTAAGGATTCAAAAAAATGTAGTCATGCATCTATTGAAAAAGCAGAAAAAGCATGTTGTACTAAGAGCTAATTATAGCTTTTTATTGCAAAATATTGAAACCGCTCTCGTAGCGGTTTTTTTTGTGGCTTATAAATCCAATACTAATTTGTAGATTTGCAGAAATTATTTGTCCATGACAGCATTTGAAAAATTAAAATTTAGCCAACGAATGATCGCTTCTCTGAATGAAGCTGGAGCAGAATCATTCGATAAACAACAGCTAAAAATTGCCAAACGACTTTCTAGTGGTCAACACACTGTATGTGTGAGCAACCTGAAGGAGAAAAAACAGTTGGCCTATATTGCTGGTGCTGTCAAAAAATTGGCCTTCGCCAAAGATTTTGTACCTCGCCTAATTATTCTATTACCTAATTCTGAAAAGGTAATGGAGGCTCAACAAAATTTTAAGACTATTGCAGGTCATACTGATTTGCGTATCATGGCCATTGCCAAAGGACAAGATCAGGAAGGTAATATAGCTGAACTTGAAGAAGGTATTGATATACTTATAGCAACTCCTGGACTTTGCTGGAACTACTATATGTCTAATATTTTAAAGTATAATGAGGTTCAAACAATCATAGTTGATGACTTGGACTACATGACTGACTTGAATTACCAAGGAGATATTCAAATGATCCTTGAAGACATGCCTAGAAAAGCTCAGGTGATTTTCTTCTCGGAAAGTTTCTTCGAAAAAGCAGAAAACTTAATTGAACGTACGCTTCCTTTCTTTGAGAATTATACTATTGATCAACCATACGAGTTCCGTAATATAGTAGAAACTGAATTATACGAAACGCCAAACAATAGAACCAAGTTAAACATGGTTTTATTGAATATTCAAAAACTGGAACCTGAGCAATCCATGATCATTTATACGCGTTCTACTTCTTCATCTATATTGATGTCTCAATATTTAGAGAAAAACGCTGTTGGTGCATTTGGTATCGCTCACTCAGGTCTTGATGAACGTGTTCGCGAAAAGAACATTCACCAATTCCTTGAAGGGAACCTACAAGTTCTTTTGATCACAGAAGATTATATCAACGAGTTGGAGAGTGAGAAAATTGATAAATGGGTCAACTTTGAGATCCCTCATGATCTTGATAAATTCCTTAATCAATCAACTGTTGAGAATAGACCAGAGAACGCTGTTACTGTAAACCTAGCAACCATTGAAGAGCACATGTTCTTCTTGCAACTAGAAGAAAGTGGTCCTTTCAATTTTGAAATATTAACACTCCCAGAAGGAGCTCTATATTCTGATCAGAAATTAGCTATTGAAGCACTGAAAAGAGAGAAAGAAAAAGTAGCTATCCTTTCAAAAGGAAAAAGAGCTAAAGAAAGTAGAGGTAAAAAATTTGCTGGCCCAAAAGACTCCAGAAAAATCACTAAGTTTAAAAAGAAAAGATGAGCCAAAAGCTCATCTTTTTTTTTTACTTATATCTATATTCTTGACCGAATCGTAAGCCTAGCTTCTTTCTTATAAAATAGGTAGTCAAATAAAGAAATGGGGTATCCAATGCAGCTATCAATACTTTAAATAGCACACCATCTATCACCAATAACCAAAACTTATCCCAAGGAATAACGTCAAACATGCAGAGTAATCCCACAACCAAAGTGGTATCTACAATTTGAGAAAGAAAGGTAGAGAAGTTATTCCTCACCCATAACATTTTTCCTCTAGTCAGCCGTTTCCAGAAATGAAAAAGCTGTATATCCACAAACTGAGCGCAAAGGTAAGCCATCATGGAAGCTCCTATAGCTACACCACTCAATCCAAATACACTGTGAAAGGTTTCATTACTAATACTAGACCACGAAGCCGCAGGCATCATGTCTGATACATAAACAATACCAGTCATAAAGAAACTAGCAGCAATCCCAGAAAAGACAACCCTATTGGCTCTTCTTGCTCCATAAATTTCTGAAATGATATCTGTAATTAGAAATGTAACTGGATAAGCTAAGATCCCTACTGATAGCTCAAAAGTTTTAATTCCAAAAAAATCCCAGGTGAAAAACTTCTGGAATATAAGATTCGAGCCTACCAATGCAGCAATAAACATAGCAGCTAAAATCAAGTACAACTGTTCTGCAAAAATTCGTTTTCTCAAGGCTTTATTCTGATTTGACATCTTAAAAGTACGGATAATATTAGAATTTTTAATATCTAATAGATTAATTTAGAGTAAGGTTAGTTTAAGATTGCAGTTGAAAAGTTGAATGAATGATTTCTTAGGATTAACTCAAAATAGCTGGAGCATAATTTCAATGCATTTAAATATTTAAAAAAAATAGATCGGAAATTCCTTATTGTTCTTTTGTCTTGATACAAAATGAACCAAAAAATCAAGACTGCTTTTAAATAAAAAAAAATGCTACGGCTCCTTTCAGGCGACAAAAATAACTCGCTCCGCTCAAACAGATTTTTGATAAAATGCCTTTCAGTCTCCTTGATTTTTAAATGATTTAAAAAAGGTCATCTAATCAGAACTGACTTAAAGCAATTAGAAGAAATGCCAAAATGTAGCTTTAACCTATATAGAAACGGAACGGCGGTTCTTTTAGTGACAGAGTCCTAAAAGAAAAAAGCCTGTAGTTTTGGAATAGGTGATCCGAAGGAAAAGCATCATTTTTATCCCGGACGTCCGGGATTGTTTCTTTTTCATTGATTGGAAAAAGAAAGAGCCATGCGGCGGAGAGCTAATATCAACTCATCACAGTTTTTAAGCCTAAAAAAAGAGGGACTATACATAGCCCCTCTCTTAAAATCTCTTATCAATTCTTAACCTAGTAAACCTCCATCATAAATGGAAGCCTAGCTTGAATACCTTTCATATCCTTCAGCTCTAACCATTTTGTTAGTTCTGGAGAGATTGAATTTAGTTGCGACTCCAATGAATGTTGCATCATCATTCCACCAAATATTTTTGAGAATCCAAAGTTATCTTTAACAGGGTATTCACGAATTGAAAAATCTTCTAAATTTGCTCTTTTAGCCGCTTCAGCTATAGCTTCATCTATTCCTCCAAGCTCATCTACAAGTCCAATATTCAAGGCATCGGCACCAGCCCAAACACGCCCTTGACCAATAGCGTCCACAGCAGATTTTGTCATCCCTCTTCCTTCGGCTACATGTGTAATAAAAGTATCATACACTCGCTCTACACTATGTTGGATAATATTTTTTTCATCAGCAGTTAACCTCCTTGTCGCATTCCCCATATCTGAATATGCATGCGTATTATAACCATCTACATTTAAGCCCATTTTTTCTTGAAGTAATTCCTCCATACTGAATAGCACCCCAAATACACCTATTGATCCTGTTAAGGTATTTGGCTGAGCATAAATCTTATCTGCTGCGGCTGATATATAGTACCCTCCAGAAGCGGCATAATCACCCATGGAAACAATTAATGGCTTTTCTTTTTGAGCCAATACAGTCTCTCTCCAAATAATATCAGATGCTAATGAACTTCCTCCAGGAGAATTTACACGCAGTACAATTGCTTTTATTCTTTTGCTTTTTCTTGCCTTTGCAATGGCTTTAGCAATAGTCTCCGACCCCATTGTCCCATCAGTACTTTTTCCATGAATAATAGATCCTTCACAATAAATTACAGCGATTTTATCTCCTGTACGATACCTAGAAAATGAAGTAGAATATTTAGCAACACCCACTACTCGCTTATATTCTTCCCCTATCAATTCTTCTATCTTTCCCTTTACCTCATCTTGATAAATTAGCCCATCTATCAAATTATATGTTATCGCATCTTTGGCTTCACGAATTTTGAATTCATTTGCAATCGCATCTAGATCTTCTTTTGACACCCCTCTTGACGCTGTAATATCATCCACCATGCTCAACCACAAGGCATCAATATATTTTTTTGTTTGTAGATAGTTGGCCTCACTCATCTTATCCAACATGAAAGGCTCTACTGCACTTTTGAATTTCCCATGACGAATTACCTGTGGCTCCACCCCTATTTTCTTAAAGAAATCTTTAAAGAACATAACATTGGCTCCTATCCCCTTCAACTCCATATCACCTTCTGGGTGTAAGTATATTTTATCTGCTACAGATGCCAGATAATATCCAGTTTGAGTATATCCATCAGAAAAAGCAATGACCTTTTTTCCAGAAGTTTTGAAATCTTCCAAGGCATCTCTTATCTCCTTGATAGTTGACATCCCTGCTCCTACAGATCCAGATTGCAAAATGATTGCCTGAATATTAGGATCAGTTGCTGCATGATCTATACTCTGTAAAATATCATTAAGACCTAAAGGGAAGTTATCATTGAACTTATCGAAACCGAGTTCCGAAAATGGATTATCTTCTGCATCCTCTACTATTTTCTTATTCAGCTTTAGAGTAAGTACCGAATTCGAGCGCACGGCCACTTCTTCTGTAGATGAACTTACAGCTATTACAAAAATAAAGAAGATAAACACCATCAAGGAGATCCCAACGATAGTGGCAAAAACGTATTTCAAAAAGCTTTTCATGTTCTTAGTCTTAATTGTCTTATTAATTAAACAAATTTATAAAAAGCCTAGAAAGATTCAGTTAAAATAAGATAAAAGCTACCTTTGTAAAAAATTCAGACAATCATGAATTGTGCTATATCCATAGGTTCATCTATTGAGCCAAGAAGTCTTCACTTAATGAATGCCGTAAGTAAGCTTCACAAATTGTTCAAAGGTAGACTTGAATCTTCTGAATCGTACGAAAGCCCAAGTTGGGGATATGACGGTAACGATTATCTCAATATGTGTGTATTGGTTAAGACCAAAATGCAACCACATGAAATCCTTCCTATGATTCAAGAGATAGAAGATGAGATGGGTCGTGTACGTACTGAAGAGCGTTATGAAGACCGTATCATTGATATCGATATCTTATTATACGAAAACCAAATCATTGAAGAGAAAGACCTAAAGGTTCCGCATCCACGTATGCACAAACGTAAGTTTGTATTGGCTCCCCTAACGGAACTTGCTCCTGATTGGATTCACCCTACTTTGAATACTCCTATTAAAGAATTGAACATGAAGTGTATGGATAAAAATCCTACTAAACTTTATGATGGTGTTTAATATGCCTCTATAACTTTTAAAAAAGCCATTAAACGAAATCGTTTAATGGCTTTTTTTTTCTTTCATTTTTCTGTTCTTGATGCCGTTGAATGAGTTAAGGTAAACTCTTTTAGGTTGTGTGCTAAATACTTATTCTTTATTAAAAGGATATAATTGGAAATTGTTTATTGTTCTTTTGTCTTGATACAAAATGAACCAAAGACACACCCCTACCCCTCTCTAGAGGGGATTTTTGATTATACTAGGCTTTAAATCCTTAGTAAAAATTAAAATCGAATGGAAAAAGAAAGAGCCATGCGGCGGAGTGCTACACTTTCCAATACAAATCCCACAAACACATTCCAGCACTTACCGAAACATTAAAAGAATGTTTGGTTCCAAACTGAGGGATCTCAATACAACTATCACACTGATCCACTACTTCCTGCTGCACTCCTTTTACTTCGTTACCCAAAACAATAGCAACTGCCTGTTTCATCTTAGGAAAATCTTGTAGCATAACAGAATTTTCTGCTTGCTCTAGTGCAGCACAATGTACACCATCTGCTTGTAGGTTTTTGATCACCTCAACTGTGTCTTCCACATATTCCCATTCAACAGATTCGGTTGCCCCTAATGCTGTTTTGTGGATATCTCTGTGTGGAGGGGTAGCTGTAATCCCACATAAATAAATCTTTTGCACACGCAATCCATCCGATGTACGGAAGATAGATCCAATATTGTTTAGACTTCTTATATTGTCTAACACAACAATGATAGGTGCTTTTTCGCTCTGCTTGAACTCTGAAGCTTCCATTCTACCCAATTCACTATTCTTTAGTTTTCTACGTTGCATAGCTGCTTTATTTATGTTTTAAAACCGTGGACAAAATTAAGAAAACCTTTTTCAAATATCGTGGAAAAGTTGTGTATAACTTCTAGGGCTAGGGATTGATTTTTTGATCGAATTTATAGTATTTTAGACCTTTGGAATTAACTGCGTAAAGATTACCGACTTGGCTAAGAAGAAAACGACGGAGAAGAAAGTAACCCCTTTAATGAAACAATACAATGCGATAAAAGCAAAATACCCAGATGCGGTATTGCTGTTTCGTGTGGGTGATTTTTATGAAACCTTTGGACCGGATGCTATTAAGGCTTCCAAGATTTTGGGCATTGTGCTAACAAAACGTGCCAATGGTGGATATAATGAGGAACTTGCGGGTTTCCCTCATCATTCTCTAGATACTTATTTACCCAAGCTAGTACGTTCTGGCCAACGTGTTGCCATTTGTGAGCAGCTGGAGGATCCAAAGATGACGAAAAAAATCGTCAAACGTGGCGTGACGGAATTGGTAACTCCTGGGGTTTCTTATAACGACAAGACCATTGAAACCAAAAGCAATAACTTCTTAGCTTCTGTGCATATTCACAAGGAACATGGTGGGGTTGCCTTTTTGGATGTTTCTACCGGGGAGTTTTATTTGGCTGAAGGAAAACTGGACTATATAGATAAATTGCTCCAGAGCTTCCAACCGGCTGAGGTTATTTACCAAAAACAAAAAAGACAAGCTTATACTGATGCCTTCGGAGATCAGTTTTATAGCTATAGAATGGAAGACTGGGCTTTCCAGCACGATTTCGCCTATGAAAAGCTAACGAATCATTTCGGTACAAAATCGCTAAAAGGTTTTGGAATTGATCGCAAGAAGCTGGGAATTGTAGCAGCAGGTGCTGCTATGCATTACCTGGACGAAACCCAACATCACGAGATTCAACACATCAATGCGATTACTCGTATTGAAGAAGAGCAATATGTCTGGATGGATCGTTTTACGATTCGCAACTTGGAACTTTTCCAATCCACCAATCAGGAGGCTATTACTCTTATTGATATTCTTGATTACTGTTCTTCTCCTATGGGAGCTAGAAGCCTGAGAAGATGGCTAGCCCTTCCTTTGAAGGATATAACAGCTATTGAAGAAAGGCTGAATGCTGTGGAATACTTTATCAATGATGGGGAGCTTGGAGAAAACCTCCGTACACACATCAAACAGATAGGTGATCTAGAGCGTTTGATTTCTAAGGTGGCTACTGGGAGAATCAATCCGCGTGAGGTGGTACAGCTGCAACAGGCAATGGAGAACATTGTACCCATCAAGGAGTTCTGTGCTCAGATGGATGAGCCAGGGTTGAAATTGCTAGGTGATCAACTGAATGCTTGCCAGCTAATAGTAGACCGTATCGGTAAAGAGGTACAACCGAACGCCCCTCTTCTGATCCATAAAGGGAATATAATTCAAGAAGGTATTTCTGCTGAGCTGGATGAATACCGTGGTTTGGCTCATAACGCGAAGGACTTGCTAGAGCAAATCCGTATCCGTGAAATAGAGCGCACGGGAATGAGCAACTTGAAAATTGCCTTCAACAATGTCTTTGGTTACTACCTGGAGGTTAGAAATAGCCAAAAGGACAAAGTGCCTGAAGAATGGATCCGTAAGCAAACCTTGGTAAATGCTGAGCGCTATATTACCGAGGAGCTAAAGGAGTTAGAAACTAAAATTATCTCTGCTGAAGGAAAGATCAGTGAGATTGAAAATAAATTGTTCAATGCCCTAGTATTCGCATTGACGGAATATATCTTGCCAATTCAGCAAAATGCTTTGTTGATTGCAAGGCTGGACTGTTACCTTTCTTTTGCTCAGGTATCGGTACGTAATGGATACAATAAGCCAAGCTTGAATGAAGGCTTTGGATTGGACATCAAGGATGGAAGGCATCCCGTTATTGAACAAAACTTGCCTTTGGGTGAGCAATACATTGCCAACAATGTCTATCTAGACAATGCCTCTCAGCAAATCATGATGATTACTGGCCCCAATATGTCTGGTAAGTCTGCTTTACTGAGACAAACAGCCCTCATTGTGCTCTTGGCTCAGATTGGTTGTTTTGTACCTGCTAAATCGGCTGAGATTGGATTGGTGGATAAAATCTTTACCCGCGTAGGTGCCTCGGACAATATCTCCTTGGGAGAATCTACTTTTATGGTGGAGATGAATGAGACCGCTTCTATCCTGAATAATGTCTCTGATCGTAGTTTGATCCTTCTTGATGAAATTGGACGGGGAACGAGTACTTATGATGGAATTTCCATTGCCTGGGCGATTGCGGAATATTTACATGAGCATCCTACGCATGCCAAGACTTTATTTGCTACGCACTACCATGAATTGAACGAAATGACGGAGCTATTCCCTCGTATTCGCAATTTCAATGTTGCCGTAAAGGAGCTTGACAATAAGATCATCTTTATACGTAAACTACAACCTGGCGGATCCGAACACTCTTTTGGTATTCATGTTGCAAAAATGGCAGGAATGCCTGCTAGCCTTATCAACCGTGCCAACGATATTCTTTCTCAGTTAGAAAGTAGCCGTTCTCGTGAACAAAATACCGAAACGCTGAAACAACAGAACGGGAAAACGGTAGATGAGGGCATGCAATTGAGTTTTTTCCAACTAGATGATCCTGTTTTAATATCCATTAAAGATGAAATCACCCAGACCGACATCAATACCCTTACTCCTGTAGAGGCACTGATGAAGCTGAATCAGATTAAAAAGATGATTGGAAAGCAATAATTACCCATCTAATTTAATGAACTTGAATGGGATAGAAATTCATTGAACTTTTTAGCCAAATAATTTTTGGTCATATGAGTTTTTGACATATATTTGCAACGCTACAATGAAGCAACGTAATGCGAGTGTAGCTCAGGGGTAGAGCATCACCTTGCCAAGGTGGAGGCCGAGTTCGAATCCCTTCACTCGCTCCACATCACGCCTAAGTGGTGGAACTGGTAGACACGCAGGACTTAAAATCCTGTGGGCAGTAATGTCCGTGCGGGTTCGATTCCCGCCTTAGGTACTAAAGCCTTCTCAAGAAATTGAGGAGGCTTTTTTTATGCGCTAAAACCAGTAAAATAAGGTAATAACGAACTTCTCGAAAAACACACTTCACAACAGTAGCTACATTCAAAATGTAGCGAATTAACACTTAGGACTGTTTTAGGACTATTCGCTTTTGAACACAAATTTTAATGGAAAAAATCACTGAATTTTGGTATTGTAATTAGATCTGTAGTTGATTACTTTTACGCTTTATAATAAATATTAGATGTCAGAAAACAATAAACCAAATCACACCCCTCTCATTTTAGTACTATCAGGAGTTCTGGTAGGTATACCTACATTCATATTCACCTATGAAATTGCTTGTTGGCTATCTCCATCCGATAAAGTTGAAAATCTTGAAGTCTTGAAATTATACTTCACCTTTATTGCAGGGCTCGGAATATTTTATGGATTTCATTTAAATAATCGAAGAGCCAAAGCATTAGAAGATAATTTAGAAATTCAGAATAGAAGAATTAATTCAGCTGAAGACTCCAGGATTGATGAACGATTTAAAAATGCAATTGAACATTTAGGCAGCGAGCACCAATCCATGATCATTGGAGGTATCACCGTTCTAAACCATATTGCAATTGAAAAGCCCTCATCATTTGCCAAAACTGTGGCAGATATCTTAAGTAGTTTCCTAAGGAGTAACCATTCCGATACAACCTTTCAGTTTGTTAATCAAGAAATAATTAATATTCTCTTCCATCAAGCTGAAAACACCCCATATAAAGAGTACAATATTAATTTATCTAATGTAGATCTTTCAAAATTTAAATTCAAAAGTATCGATCTTTTTAAGGTTGACTTAACCATGTCAATCCTCCCTAGAGAAATCCAACATGTAACATTTAACAGTTGTAACCTCTCAGAACTAAAACTAAAACACATTAAATTTCTATTCGTTAAATTTAACTACAGCAATTTATCGAACTGTATTATCAGCTTTTCTGAAATTGTATCTATTGAATTTAATGATTGCCTAATGTTGAAAGGGTTCGACATCGTCAAATCTTCTATCACAAGGGGAATATTTACAAAAGTCAATGTAGGTCATTTTTCACTTTTGAGTTGTGCTCTTAAAGACGTACATTTCATCAATTCTGACATCACCAATCTAGACATAATAGCATCCTTCCTAATAAACAGCAGTATTCAAGAAGATGTTATCATTTATTCAATGGATCTGGACGCTACGGCTATCAGATCATTTGAGATCAAATGTAAACCTACACATATTTCTTGCAAAGGAACATACACTACCAACGGGTTGGCTTTTAAACCTGTAAACATATATCATCATTTACAAAGTAGAATAGGTCAGTCAAAAGACGAATCTTGGTATATTGAAAATGAAAACATTAGACACCTTTGTGAAAATAATGATGAATTTACTAAAGATGATTACGATAGAATCTATTCTAGCTATAAGAAATTAGTTGATGACAGTAACTACATTCAATAATTGAAGATTATATATATAACTAAAGGTATAAATCTATTTCCATTACAAATGGAAATTTGTTCTATACTAACTTAGAACCAGGGAGGTTATTAACCTCGCACAAAATCTTATAATTATGAATGAAAATTATGACGCTAACATTGATCAACGAATGATCAATAATCTACACTATTTTGAAGCTTTTAAATCAAGCTTTAATGACTCCCATTTGGAAGAAACGGATATTCATTCTATCAAGAATGTAGTTGTTTACAATTCTGATCCTGATAATTTTCTATTAGACAAAATTGAAATCGATCTGCACACAATTACCAAAGAGTATGGCTCAATCTCAATCCCAAAGGAAAATCGATGGGGGAAAACAAATTTTCAAAATCAATTTGACATTGTAAATTACATTTATCACTTTGACTATTTGAATAACTCATTAAGAATTAAGTCAACTATTCCGTACAAACTTTTAGAAGTGGAATTTCACATTTTAGATTAGAAAAAAAGGTCTATCAATTCATAAATTGATAGACCTTTTTAATTGTCTCTAAAATAGTTAGGAAGGAATATTAAAAACCAACATTCTCAAAAGATTACCATAATAATTCCCCGCGCTGGCGCCAGTTTTCAACTGGTGTCCCAACCCAAATAGTAACAAACTCAGAATTCCGCTACCTTTGAGAGTAATTAATTGAACACAAAAGTGAACACGATTTAGGTTATTTTAAGGAAAAACCGAGAGATAACGTACTGATAATCAATAGTGGGTTTTTGGTAAGAGGTCTTGAAATCCTGTGGGCAGTAATGTCCGTGTGGGTTCGATTCCCCCTTAGGTACTAAAGCTTTCTCAAGAAATTGAGGAAGCTTTTTTTATGTTTTTTTTATTTTGTTTTGATGTGCGGAAGGTTGAGAATTGTAGGAAACCATGAGCACTATGCTCTCAGCAGCGATGGAAGACTCTATGTTTACTTTAATTACTACTCAGATACGATTCCCTCAGATTACAATCTCATAGTTGTAGTGCTACACATTAATCCTGAATAGCCTTTATTTGATTAACAAATTTGTCAAGAGTTAATATCCGATCTCTAAATTCAATAGGGAAGTTTTTTAAATAAGGTTTTGGCACCACTAAACAAACATCATACTTATACATCTCATTCAACTGGTTTGTTGAAATACCCTGCTGTAAAGTAAATAAGTGTTTCGTTCTGATTCTATCAGCTTCATTCAAAATCTGCCTCCAACGATCTTTACATGTCGTCTTGGCAGCAAGCATAATTAACTTTTGCTCATTGAAGGAGGGATTGAAATATGCATCTTGATCAGGAAAAAGAAAATCTGGTTTTTTATTCCCTTCTGTTTTGGCTTGAGAATCAAAATTAATATTAAAACGTCGGAATATTTCAGCCAAATGAAGTTCCAAAGATTTACCAGCTCTACTTTTCCTTCTATTTAATATTGTGTTAGCAGCTATAACAAGTTTATCAACAGATTCAAATGGACTATTAACAAAATTTGAATATCTACTATTTTCTATTCTCTTGAAAAGTTGAAATTCAGCATCCAGCCAATTCAAAACCTCTCTATCCGGATTTTGTAATATAACTCTATCATTAATATTATTTGCACTCATATAACATTGCCTAGCCTTATCTGCCATCACCTTAGTAGTAGGAAATTCAACCTCAAGTGAACTAATAAAATCAAAATAACACTTCAATAATATATCTTCTTGAGAATTTATTTCTCCTCGTGAAATAATTCCGTTTGTAGTATTGGCTGAAATATTTAATGCTGCAAAAAAATCCTCAATATCTCCATCAGTGCAAAGAACAAAACCTTTATAATAATCATCCGAAACCTTACATAAAACCAATAAATCTCCGACATTATTTTCAGTCAAAAATGGAAAATTTTTACCAAACCTAGTTAACCGGTATTCATTCCTAGTTCCAGTACCATAATAGACAAATCGACTATCAGTTTCTATATCGTCTTGCCATTTTATCTTAACAATCTTATCTTTATTCCCTCCTTTAAGCCCCTCCTGATCAAAAAACAATGGCCACGAATGCTTATGTATATGAAAACCTGACTGATGACCTCCGGTAACCCCAGCATCATTTGGAGTAATAAATTTACTAAATGCTATTTCGCAATTTTGCGCACAATTAATTGCTTTTTGTACTATATTTTCCATTTATTTTCAAAAGTTCATTTACCAATTCCTTTCCTACTGATTTCATCAAAGGAACTACGATAGAATTCCCAAATTGCCGATAAGCCTGATTATTTGAAACTGGTATAATAAAATTCTCAGGATATCCTTGGAGCCTAGCACATTCTCGTGGAGTCAATCGTCTTGGATTTCTCCCATCCTGAGGAATTAAAATTTCTGATCCATCCTTATAATATCGCGCACTCAAAGTTCTGGATATACCATCCATTTTTGCCAAACCAAAACCAAAACCGTTTCCTTTAGCTTTATGCTTCTTGGCATAATTCTGTAAATATTCCCAAAGTTTGTCACTAAGAGTATACTTTTCCTCAACAGATGGTTGTAATATTTCTTCAACAACATGAGATGCTTCTGGCATTTCAGGAAATGAGAATTCCTCTTTTCCCTTAAAAATTTCACTTCTAAATCCTACAATAACAATCCTCTCTCTATGTTGAGGAACAAAATATTTACCATCTAAAACTTTGCAATGAATATCATATCCTAATTCCTTTAAAGTTTTAGAGATTACTTTAAACGTATTTCCTTTATCGTGAGAAACTAAATTTTTCACATTTTCCAATAGAAATACTTTAGGTTTTTTGGTTTCAATAATCCTTGCAATATCAAAAAACAATGTCCCTTGAGTCTCATCTTTAAATCCATGCTCTCTGCCTAATGCATTTTTCTTAGAAACACCAGCAATTGAAAAAGGTTGACATGGAAATCCTCCAATTAAGACATCATGATCAGGAATATTGTTTTCATCTACTTTTGTGATATCACCAAAAGGAACTTCACCAAAATTAGCTTCATATGTTTTTTGGGCAAAATGATTCCATTCACTTGAAAAAACACACTTACCACCTAAACCTTGAAAAGCTAGACGAAACCCCCCGATTCCAGCAAAAAGATCTATAAACTTAAATTTAGTTTTTTTGGGAGATGGAAATGGAACATCCCACTCAATTGGCAGATATGGTTGAAAACAAGAATCCTCCACCTTACCCGAAACATCATTTATACCTGCAATATATTTGGCAGCTGACTCTTTAAAATAATGAGCAGATCCATTTTCATAGGTATGCAAATAATGCGTTAAAAAAGCCAAATCAGTTTGTTCTGGCTTCTTAACATCAATCCCCAACTTCTCTCTAATCTCCGTGTATTTCGGCATCCTTCCCTTTCTTTAATGTGGTAATATACAAAGTTCTTAATCTTTTCTATCTAATTCATTATCTAAACTAAAATGTTTCAACATTTTATCAACATCATTCCTATCGAACCTTTTCTATCTTAGAAATATTCTTATAAAGTGAGATCAAAGTCTCTTCTTTTTTTACTCCTTTAAGTTCACACTCCCACACAACAATAACCTTCCAACCCAGCTCCCTTAACCTTCGATTATTCTCCTTATCTCTTTCAACAGTCCTATATATCTTCCCTAACCACCACTCAGTTCTTGTTTTTGGAACAACAAAATACTTACAGCCTTCATGTTTATGCCAAAAACAACCATTCACCTGAATTACTGTTCGGTATTTAGGTAAAACAATATCCGGCTTCCCTGGTAATCTGGAATCATGCAATCGAAATCTCAATCCTCTGAAATGAAGATACTTTCTTACTAATATTTCGGGTTTAGTATCTTTAGGCTTTACCCTACTCATATTGTAACTTCTCACCTTTGGTTTGTGAACATCTGTCATAACCTATAGCTGTTAATACAAAATTAAACAACCCCAGTGTCAATTAATGTCCCGGTAGGTCATTATTACAATTTACGTACAAAAATAAAATAGGACTGAATTGGATGGAATAGATTCTGTTGCCACCAACTAACAACTAGTAGATCAACCAAAATAGTAACAAACCTAGAATTTCTCTACCTTTGAAACCAACTGAGTGAATACGATTTAGGCTGTTTTTAGGTAAAAAGCTAAAGCGCTGATAATCAATAGATGATTTTCCCTTACGGGTCTTAAAATCCTGTGGGAAGTAATGTCCGTGTGATTGAACTGAATGAAATAATGGTTCACAAGAATTCCTTATTGAACAATCTTCTGTATTATCATCTATTTTGGATGAGGATAGCCAATTTTCCTTTGCTTGTGAAAATATGATTATGAGTACTAATATTCCAGAAAAAAGCAGTTTGTTTTTCGTATGAATTTGATAAATAATGATAATTAAAACCAGAGAAATATTTTTTCATGATCAACGATTTAAAGAATAACCATGAATTGGTGTAAGCATTAGTTGTTGCTGTGACTCCTGTAAGTATTCTAGGTGAAATTATTAGCAAGGGAGCGATCCTCAAAATGGAACAATACTATCTTGATTTATAGATTCTTAATAAAGCTGTATTTAAGCCTAAGGAGATAGTGGTAGAAATTAGATATTTATTGATAAGGTCATTCAAAAGTAGTTTGAACAATTAATATCAGAACAACTTTCACTCAAGATCGATGATTTCTTAAATAGAGGAGGTTACTAATAATTAGGAGATTTCGATATGACTATTTTTAGTTGTTTTGATTTTTTTTCAAATAAACTAAGGGAGTGGTATTTTCAATTTTTTTGAAAGCGGCATAAAAGGCACTTTTAGATCTAAATCCTACTTTTTGACCAATGCC
>MAAC01014862.1_pt1 | contig 17557 bp, 14 predicted proteins | sample 1115981 | NCBI WGS metagenome assembly MAAC01 (sample SAMN04961126, study PRJNA320927) | seawater metagenome | isolation source: sample BD02T64 sea water enriched with oil for 64 days | place: USA:Gulf of Mexico | collected 2013-07-27 | reverse complement strand
CACAAAAAATAAGTGCCCTATTTGTGAGTGTCCTCTGGACGGAACTGTGACTAGAGAATCTAATAACGGCTACACCACATTAGCTCCAACTATTGATCATTACCGACCAAAAGCATCAAGTTTTTACCCTAATTTGGAATATGATCATGAAAATTATATTTTAATGTGTTCAGATTGCAATAATGCTTATAAAGGATGTGAATTCCCATTACACTCAAGCACCCCAAACAGAAATACCTTAGCAACAACAACTAACAGTATTATAAATGAGAAACCACTAATTGTTAACCCAATTTATGACAATCCTAATGACTTATTTAAGATTGTATTTAGATTATCTCTTAATGGGAAAAAAGTTTTAGAGTTAGAACCAAAGCAATCAAATGGCTACCAAAAAGAAAAGGCAGAAGAAACAATAAAACTTTTTAGTTTAGGTTTTTGTGAAAACCCAACCCATAAAAATAGAAATACTAATGTTCAAAATTGCAGAATAGAGTTATTACATAGTCACTTTAATAAATTTCATTCAATAGTCAGTATATTAAATGGTAAAAAATTTGTAGATATTAGTGAAGAAGATCAGAGAAAAATTTTCAAAGAAGTAAATGATAAAAAACTGAATGAATATGGTTTTTATAAATCAATTATGCAAAATAACTATAGCAATATCACACCTTAAACACACAAGTATCTTATTTTAATTACTCTTCAAAAGAAATCTATTTTCTTAATATTTATTGTTTCTTCTATTTGGAAACCAAGGCTAAATTCTATTGCTAAATTAGCAAAAAATTCACCATCTAATAAAACTATTTTTTGTTGATTATTTTCTTGAGCTGTTCTTTTTTCGCTTTCAGAAAAACGAGAAGTTCTTAGAAAAACTCCTTTCGTCACCCCCTTTTATGGCCAAAGAACCAATAAAATTTCTTATTTCTAGAAAGCCTACTGTACCATTTTATCATTAATCCTTGTTTTCTTTTGTAGCTTAATTCTACTTCTCCGAATAAAAAGGTTTATGATTGTGAATTTTTCATAACACCAACTATTATATAATTATTTGGTAGTCTTCAATCAGAAAGAAAAACAAGTACAAAGAGGAATTGAAATAAATTTTATGTCGAGAAAATCTTTGGAATTGTTTTTTCTTAGAGATTAAATTTGACGGGTAATTATACCTGATATTTAATTGAAATTAAAAACCTTAAAAATAACTTCCTTATATTTATAGGCGAGAAAGAAATAAGAGTATGACTAAAAAAAATAATCCTGATGCATCGGCTTCTTTTGCAGGCTTTCTTTTTCAACCGGAAAGAGCTCTATTACATCTTTCTCAATTAACAGATCGGAATCACTCTATTTCTATTGAATATGTAGATGATGTCAGTATTCATGATGAAAAGGGATTTGTGATTAGTACAGAGCAAGATAAATATAGCATTGCAAAACCTATTACTTTTCAGAATAGTAGTTTAGATTTATGGAAAACATTTGCTATTTGGATTGATCTTTTAATGCAAAAAAAGGTTAGTGAAAAAACAATTTTTATATGTTCAAGTAATAAAAAAATCATACCTAAATCATTCCTGTATGAGCTTCCTAAACATAATTTAGAAAACCTGAAGGATTTCTTAGATGAGTTTTTAACGAAAAAAAAGAATTCTCTTTTGGAGCTAAGAGAAAAAGCTTCAAAAGAAAATAAAGATGAGAAAAAAGTAGGTAAAACATTAAAGGTTTTAATCAAAAAAATTGAGTTTGTAAAAAAGAATATTTCTTTTTTCAAAAGCATTCTTTCTAATCTTAAAATTGAGGACGAGCAAACACCTGAAAAAATAAAAAGTCGCTTTCTTAATCAAATCCAAAGGCAAGAAAAAAATTCAATTTCTGACAGAATTTATGACGATTTAAATGGTTGGCTAATAAATCGTATAAAATACTTATGGGGTAGAAAGGAAAAAGCCATAATTTCCAAAGAAGAGTTTAATCAACGGGTAGAAATGATTAACAGTTCTGAAGTATTAAATCAATTAATTTTTAGAACAAAAAATGAAGTACAAAAGGAACTAGGTGATACTATAAAACTACCTGATTTATATACAGACAGGTTGTTTGTTCAACAAATTGATGTAATAGATAGGTACAAAAAGAGTGAGTTTATCCTTGAAGCAATAAATGATTTTTTATGCTATGAGAAAGAAGAAATGAGAATCGCGAACATGGGAACAATTACTTCCTCTGATTTTCAGAAATTTATTGATAATAACCAAAAGAGATGGAAAAATGTTTTTCTCTCAAAAGTAACCAATGATCCCGAACAGTATAGTGATACTGACAAAAATAAAATTGCTATAGATATTTATGATACAACTATGAACTTAAACATTAAGTTTAAAGATGTCTACGACATTAATATTTCTAACAGATATATTAAAACAGGTAGCTTTCATAAATTAGCAGATATTCCTGAAATAGGTTGGTCTCCAAATTGGGAAAAAAAATTCAAAAAAAATGAAAACTAACCTTACATCTTTTGATGTTATACAAAATGTTGCACTAAGTGCTATTGCTTTACATTCATTTTCACTTGGCTACTACAGTATTGCGTCTAAGAAAAAAACAAAGTCTGATTATCCCAAATTAGAATATTTTTTTTATGTATTGCCTCTTATTTATCATCAAGACTCCATAGAGCACTTTTACAATAGGCATAATTTATATTCTGTTCTAGCAAAATACCCTGAATTAACTACTCAACTTCAACACAGAGCTAATAAAATGTCTAAACAGACTTTCGATGCACTGAATTTAGCTTTCAATAAAAATATATTAAAGATAGATATGAAAAATGGTAAGTCGAACATATTAATAATCAGAAAAACTCCCATAAATGAGATTTACAGCATTGACATAAAGAAAATTATAATGGGTAGTAGAAAATTGGGATTTTTTTTTGCGAAAGAAACTGAAAAAAACATTCAAATAAAACTAAATATTCAATTCTAAATGGATTTAATAATTAAAAACATTCTTCTTTATCCAAAAAATAAAGATAAAAAGCCCAGATTAGTTTCATTTTCTAAAAATGAAGTTAATATAATTAGAGGAAACAGTCATAAAGGTAAATCTGCTTTAATTCATATTATTGATTATTGTTTAGGAAGTTCTGATTGCACAATACCTATAAATACAATTCAAGACTATACAGATATTTTTGCAATACATATTAAAACAAAATCTTCAGAGTTATTTATAGCAAGAAAAAACCCTGAGGATAATGAATCTACTTCCATTATGTATATGTTTGAAGATAATAAAATTGATATTTCATCATTTTCAAAAAATGAAATTCTTGATAATTTAGATAATATAAAGAATGATCGAAAGGGAGTTATTTCGAGGTTAAATCAATTATCAGGGTTTTCTAATTTACGATTTGATGATGAAGATTCGAAAAATAATTGGAATCAACCTATAAGTTTTAGAGATATCACTGCATTTCAGTTTCAGCCTCAGTCAATTATCGCTAACCCAACTACATTATTCTATAAAACAGACACTTATAAACATCAGAATAAACTTAGGACTATTTTTCCATTAATTCTTGGTTATAAAACTGATGAAATGATTTTATTTGAAAAACAAATTGAAGCTATATATAAAGAGCTTGAAATCAAAACTAAAGAATTTAATAATGAAACAAGAATTTAACGTAATATCTCAAATAATTCAAAACAATAAAGCTCTGTACATAATGATGCATAAGCCTGTTGGCGTTGTTTGTGCGACTAAAGATGACAAGCATAAAACGGTCATTGATTTGCTTGGCGAATTATTAACACCTACAGAGCGAGCAAGCTTACATATCGTCGGACGTTTAGATTTAAATACCTCAGGTTTAGTGTTACTAACTAACGATAGCCGTTGGTCAGAACAATTGACATCACCAAAAAGTAAAGTACCGAAGCACTACTTGGTGACTTTGCAAAACCCATTAAACAATGAGTATATTCAAGCTTTTTCAAAGGGCATGTATTTTGCCTTTGAGAATATCACCACCAAACCAGTAGCTTTAAAAATTATTTCTCAATTCCAAGCTGAGGTGATTTTAACAGAAGGTCGCTACCATCAAATAAAAAGAATGTTTGGTCGCTTCAATAACCCTGTAATCGCTTTACATCGAACATCAATAGGAAATTATGTTTTAGACGAAAGCTTGAAGGTGGGGGAAAGTAAATCAATTAACATAAGTAACAAAATTTTAACCTATCTTTAATGATTTTTGATCTTAATCTATCAAAAGTTGTGCTGCATCAACGAATATTTTTACTATATTCCCTATTGTTCGTGACTAATACCATTGTGCATAAAGAAATTACCCAAGGGTGAGTTTTAAAGGATTATAAAAGAGTAAAAACATGAGTGAAGATGTTTCTATAACCCCTAAGCAATACGATATGATTGCTGATATTATGCAAAAAACATTAGAAATGTTAGTTGCTAATGAATCTGCTATAAGTATTTTCAACACACTTTGTTCATTAGCCGAAAGTGCTCTACCTAATGCTGCAGCTTCAATTATGATGATGAATAGCAGTAGTGGTTTGTTAAGCGTAAAGTGTGCACCATCGATTTCTCCTGATGGACATAAAGCCTTAGAGAATTTAGAACCAGGTCCATACAGTGGGGCTTGTGGTAATGCTGTTTTTTATAATAAAGCACAGTATGTACAAAATAACTTTAAGGATGGGCGTTGGCAAAACCTGCGTCAAGTTGCTTATGACTTTAACTTATGTTCATGTTGGTCGCTACCTATCCATAATGAGTATAAAGAAGCCATAGGAACATTTGCATTATCATCATTTGAACATAGATCTCCCGCTCCATTTCATAAAAAATTATTAGAAACCTGTTCATCTATAGTCAGCATCGTTTTAAAAAGACAGCGTAGAGAAAACCGTTTACAGCTATTATCAATAGGGTTGAATAATGCAACAGAAGGAGTGATGGTTACGGATAAAAGCAACCTCATTTTAGAGGTCAATCCTGCTTTCGAAAAAATTTACGGTTTTTGTGCAAATGATGTTTTAGGTAAAGATCCCAATATTTTATCTTCTGGCTTACAAAATAAAGCTTTTTATCAACAGTTTTGGCAAGAATTATTAAAAAATGATAAATGGCAAGGTGAAGTCACTAATAAGCATAAAAATGGCAACTTAATTCATCAATGGATGAGTATTACTGTTATTAGAGATGAGCAGGGCGAAGTACAAAGCTATTTATCAATATTCAATGATTTAACGGACTTGAAAACAGCTCAGCAACAAATAGTTGATATGGCTTTTTTCGACTCTGTGACCAATTTGCATAATAAAACATATTTAGAGCAACAGATACTTGCTACTGATAAAGTTCATACGCTATTACTGCTAAATATCAATAACTTCAGTTATATAAATACAGCGTATGGTTTTGATCTAGGGGATGAAATTTTAAAAAATATTGCAAAAATACTAGCAGACAACTTTTCAATTCACGGCACATTTCGTCTTAATTCCGACGAATTTGGGTTATTGTTTGATGGTGAAATTGATATCGCATCACAGATAAAAAACATTCAGTATTATTTCAATAATACTTTAATTCAAGTTGAAGATATTTCTATGCATATTGCCTTTACTTACGGCGCATCCAAGGGCAAAAAAAACTTGTTGCGCAATTGTGCGTTAGCATTAAAGAAAGCAAAGAGTTTAGGAAAGAATCGTTATCATATTTTTGATGAGCAAGTTGAATATATTGATATTTCAACAAGAGATCATTTTATTGCAACAAATAACTTATTGCATACTGCATTAGAATTAGGACAAGTTACTCCTTATTTTCAAGGTATTTATCATAATCAAAGTCAAACAATTTCAAAATTTGAAGTACTTGCTCGTATCGTTAAAGACGGGGAGGTTATCTCTCCATATCATTTTATAGATGTAGCCAAGCTCTCGGGCTTATTACCCGAAATAACGCAAGTGATGATTGATAAAAGCTTTAAATTAATGGCTAATAACGATTATAGCTTTTCATTAAATATTACTGAAGATGACTTAAGTCAAAACTACTTGTCTGCGTTTTTAACCGGAAAAGCAAAACAATATAAAATAGCACCTCAACGAGTTGGTCTTGAAATATTAGAAGGTGTTAGTGCCTTAGGTAAGAAAAATCATATTAAACAGCTAACCGAATTGAAAGCTTTAGGTTACTCACTTGCTATTGATGATTTTGGCACAGAGTATTCAAACTTTGAACGCATTCTAGACTTAGACATCGATTACTTAAAAATTGACGCTAAATATATTAAGGATATTGACATAAGTGAGAAAAGTTATGAAATAACACGAGCGATAACTTTTTTTGCTCATAATGCTAATATTCCCTGTATTGCTGAGTTTGTTCACAACGAAGCCGTACAGGACGTTGTGAAAAAATTGGGAATTGATTACTCACAAGGTTATCACTTTAGTGAGCCAGCAGCTGAACCGATTGCAACACTTTAATGTTGTAATCGGCTTAAATATAGACGTTACTTAACGCCAAGTTCGCGTAAACGTTCAAGTAAATAACTAGCTTGTGTGTGTTCTTGTGATAATCTTACTTCACTACGAGGATGTAAGAAAAGTGGCAACGAAATGCGCGACTTTGTACTCGCTTTACAGCTTGGATTAATAACTCTGTGGGTAGTTGAATGAAAATACCCTCCCGATGCTTCTTGCAACATATCACCAGTATTTATGATCAAATTACCAAAATCACTAGGCACATCTAACCAGCTTTTATCTTGACACTGTACTTGTAAGCCCGGTTCATTTGATGCGGGTAATATCGTTAACAAATTTATATCTTCATGGGCTGCAGCTCTTATGGCGCCAGCTTCTTCATTACCCTTTAAAGGAGGATAATGTAAGACACGTAATAAGGTGTTTGGCGTGTCATTTATCATGCTTGATAGTGGTTGAAAATAGTTTTTTGCGACATGTTCAGGGCTATATTCTTCCACCCAGTCTAATAATTCACTGGCTAAGTTTGATGTTAGTTGATAGTAATTTAGTATTTCTTCTTTCAACATTTCAGGAATGCGCCCCCAAGGATAAACATGAAAATACTCTTTTATATCTTTTTGGTTATGACCTTTAGCTGTCTCTGATATCTCAGCAGAAAAATAGCCATCTTGTTTTTCTACGTCAAAAGCAAATTTTTGTTTGTCTTGGCTATTAAAAAACACTTGCCAATTGTGATAAATCGACTCAACTAAAGATTGTTTAATGGGGTGATTTGTGAGTACACTAAACCCAGTTTCTTTTAAACTTTTTACAAACTGCTGTGGTGCATCTTTGGCGGTATAATCAACGACAGGTAGTGACATATTTTTTCTCGATAAGCTACAACTATGAACTAATTGTAAACGGGTTTTGGTTATCTTCAAGTTTGCGAACAAATAATAACGATTTTCAGGACTTTGTTATATAATGAAATTAACATCCAACTTTAAAATAATTAAGTAATCAACAACATGAAATACTCTCTTTTTTCAGCTATTGGCTTCGCTCTTGTCTTAGTGGGTTGCTCTAGCAATGATGATGCTTGTGAAGATGTAACGTTAGCGTCTGAGCAAATTCAACAATGCCAAGCCTTACATCGTCAAATAATTAATGCGAAAGGTCAGCCTTTAATTCGTACCGAGCTCGAACGCAGATATCAACAAGACTGCATTGATGTTCGATATTATCGTGATGAAAAACAATTGGCCATTTGTGGCAATAAACATAAAACTGAAGAATATAAAAATAATATGGAAAAGGAAGCCAGTAGTAATTAATTTGTTTCATCATTAATCCATTTTAGCTTGCTAAAGTGGATTTTTTTTTAATAAAAGTTCATTATGTTTATCTGACAGTTTTCTGTAGTTAGGGTACTGAGGTTGAATTAATATTCATGACAATGGTAATTTTTATTTATGATTAAGGCACATTCCAAAAAACATAGGGTTACTGTTGCACAAAATAAAACCAGTGAAGTGATTAGTCAAGATAAATCAGTAGAGAATAAAACTGAAACATTAGCCCACGAATTGCTTAAACTGCAAAAACAACATCAAGACTTACAGCTGCGTTATAGCGCCTTGTTTAACCTAAATCGATTATCTCAAGAATGTGACGATTTAGATCATTTTTATCCTCAAGTTCATCAAACCATTGGCTCATTAATGACGGCCGAAAATTTTTATATTGTCACCTATGATCAAACCTTTTCTACCCTAGAGTTTGTTTACTATGTGGATGAAAAAGATGAAAAACCTATAGGTGTTATAGATTATAATGATTTTTCAGGCTCTTTTACTCATTTAGTAATAGAGTCATCACAGCCCTTATTAGTTACTCCCTTCTTAGAAAAGCAATTACAAGAAAATGGTAAAATTAAGCAATACGGCTCAACAGGAACTGATTGGTTAGGTATTCCATTATTGCACAATGATTTAGTCATCGGGGTAATGGTAGTACAAAGTTACAGTGTAAAAACACGATATTCAGAGCAAGATTTAAACATGCTCACATTTGCTGGCCAGCATGTGGTTGGCGCTATGATTCGTTTACAGGACAAAGAGCGATTAACCAGTGCTGTTAATGCTCGTACACAAGAATTAATGGCACAAATTCGTGAACGAGAAAAGTCTGAATTATTGCAAGAATCTTTATATCGTATTTCAGAACTTGCGAATGATGCTAGTTTTGATATCAATGTTTTCTATTCGAAAGTGCACAATATTGTTGGTCAGTTGATCAACGCAACAAACTTTTTTATTGCTAAATACGATCAAGAAAGTGACACAATAGAGTATGTTTATGTTGTCGATGAAGAATCAAGTCAAACCCTAGATTTTTTTCAAACAAGAAAACTTTCTGATCATTATTCTGAACTAGTAATTCGTCAACAGGAAACTGTTTTGTTGACCAAACAAGATATGAAAGTTTTATTTGAAAAAGGAGAAACTCGAGAGCCTACCTCTGGCGAGCATTCTTGGTTAGGTGTTCCTCTATTGTATTCAGGTAAGTTATTGGGGGTGATGGTCATTCAAAGTTATACTATCCATACTACCTATACTCAACAAGATGCAGAATTACTTAACTTTGTTTCTAATCACGTTTCTTCAGCTATTAAGCGCAGAGAAACCTCTGACATAAAAAGACAAAATCATGAATTACTTGAGCAGCAGGTTAAACTCAGAACGTTAGCTTTAGAAGAAGAAATTGTTCAACGTAAACAAGCCGAGAAAAGATTAAAGCACACTGCCTCTCACGATAGCTTAACAGGTTTGCCCAATAGAGCCGTATTTCTTGATTTATTAAATCATGCAATCGCGTGTAATAAGCGTAAGCCAGATTTAGCTTTTGCCATATTATTTTTAGATTTAGATCGATTTAAAGTTGTGAATGATAGTTTGGGTCATCATGCGGGTGACACATTATTAAAGCTTATTGCCTGTGAGCTTTCAGCTATTGTTCGTGGTAAAGACACCGTTGCTAGACTAGGGGGCGATGAGTTTGTCATTTTAATAGAGGATCTTGATTCAGACCATGAAGCCTTTGAAATAGCCCAACGTATTACTGAATTTCTAAAAGAGCCATTTATTATTAATAATCAATTGGTTTTTACTGGCACAAGTATTGGCATTTTGTTCAGTGACAAGCGCTATAATAATGCTGATACCATGTTGCGAGATGCTGATACCGCAATGTATCATGCAAAAGACAGTGGTAAAGGGCGTTTTGAAGTGTTTGATGCTAGTATGCATCAAAGAGTTCAAAATGCATTATCTCTTGAAGCAGATATTAGAGAAGCGATTGAATGGGAAGAGTTTATTCCTTATTACCAGCCTATTATTAAGTTAGAAAATGAAGAAATAAAAGGCTTTGAAGCCTTAGCTCGTTGGGAAAGCCACAAGCGAGGTTTCGTTTTCCCAGATGAATTTATTCCTTTAGCAGAAGAAACTAATCTGGTACAAGCCATTGATTTTCAAATATTAAGAAAATCATGCCAACAACTAAAAACCTGGCAAGAATCTTTATCTCGCCATGATTTGTATGTAAGCTGTAATTTATTTTGTAATCAGTTCTTTAGTGCAACTTTACCTGATGATATTGAAAGAGTTTTGATAGAAACAGGCTTAAAACCAGAGAATTTAAGAGTAGAGTTAACCGAGCGTGCTCTTTTAGAAAATACTGAAATAGTGTTATCTAATATGAAGGCGTTAAAACGCTTAGGTGTGAAAATACTACTTGATGATTTTGGTACGGGTTATTCTAGCTTAAGCTATTTACACCGTTTTCCCATTGATGTTTTGAAGATCGATCGCTCATTTATTAATAATGTTCATGAACACAAAAACAATAGAGCAATTATCAAAACTATCGTAGATTTAGCTACAAACCTTCGTATGGCAACCGTTGGTGAAGGTATTGAAAACATCGAAGATGCTCAGCTTCTACAGAAAATGGATTGCTCCTATGGACAAGGTTTTTATTACGCAAAACCCATGCCTGCGAGTGAAATGGAGCAATATATTATTAACAATTCTGCAAAACCAATAGACTCTAAACTTTAGTTAACCTCAACTCGGGTTAATGAATGTTTAATATTTTCAACGTGACATCTAATATCAATAGCTTGTTGAGTAATTTTGCTTATCTCGATCTGACGTTAGTTACTAAATTCGGCAATAGTTACACTGGTCTCAATACTCTTTCCTTGGCGATAGAGTTTAAAAACCAACGTCGTATTTGGTTTTGTCTCTGCCACTATATCCAACGCTTGCACAATACTATTAATAGGTTGGTTGGAAATTTGGAAAATAATATCTCCGGCTTGAATTTTTCCCATTTGTGCAGGACTATTAGGACTTACTGAATCAACTAAAAAACCTTTTGCATCAGCTAAATACCGAGTTGCAGAAACACCTAACCAACCACGAACTACACGTCCATTCTCAATGATTTGCTGCATTATTTTAGCCGCTAATTGATAGGGAACAGCAAAGAAAATACCTTGAATATTCAATTCAGGGGTTGATTGAGTAAATTGTCTTGAGTTAATGCCGACTAATACGCCATTGCTGTTAACCAAAGCACCACCAGAGTTACCGTTATTAATTGCTGCATCCATTTGCAAAAAACTTAAATAGTTAGTGCTACTTAAGCCACTACGACCTGTGGCGCTGATAATACCTTGGGTTACTGTTTGTCCTAAGTTTAGTGGGTTTCCTATAGCTAAAACTATATCTCCTACCAATGATTGCAGATTACTTTTTTGTGGGATGGTTGGTAAATTGTTCGAATTTACTTTTAGAACCGCTAAGTCGGTGACTTGATCAAATCCTATTAACTGAGCAGGAAAGTGCTGACCGCTTTGTAAAATCACATGAATTAAATCTGCATTTTGGATAACATGCAAGTTTGTCAAAATATAGCCATTGCTATCCATAATGACACCAGAGCCTAAAGTGGTCGTTTTTCGTGTTGCTCTGCCATAACCGGGGCTTGACATGATATCTTCAGAATAAATATTTACCACAGCAGGACTAGCTATGCTGACGGCTTTAGCAAAAGAAAGCGGGGGGGTTACTTTCTTTTCAGCATTGAATAATTGCTTTATAAAAGTATTTTCATTTAAATTTGGCTCTAATAATAGCAAGGCAACCGCGAATAATACGCCATAACTAATTGAATTTATAATGTACTTCAATGCGGACTTTAATTTCAAAGGAGAGTTCTCAGTGAGATAATGATTTTTGTTATAGCGTTAAGTTTAGCATAAAAGAGTTATAAGAGCGGCACAGAAAATAAAAAAGGCTAGTTTTCACTAGCCTTGATAAATATCTATTATAGGTTTATCGAATCATTAAATATTGAGAGTAATTATCACGAATTATATTTAACGCAAAAACACCTTTCCTATCTTTTAAATAACTACGCAAGTCAGCAACATTGTTAATGCGAGTGCGGTTTATTGCGGTAATCAAATCACCTGATTGTAAACCGACTAACTCTGCTGGAGAATCTTCTTCAATATCACTTACAATGACTCCGTTATTATTGTTTTTGTTTTCTAATTTTGCGCCTTCAAACATGCGATGAATACTGGCAGCAGCAACATTATTGGCCTGAGATTGCTTTAACTTAACAGTAAATTCTTGTTCGTCTCCATTACGTACAATAGTTAACTCTACCTCTTTACCTGCACCTATTGAGCCTATTTTTCCGCGTAACTCATTAAAGGTTTTTATAGATTTACCATTCACTTTAGTAATTACATCACCCGGTTTTATGCCGGCTTCATTGGCTGCAGAATCAGGCATTACTTGCTCAATGAAACCACCTTGATTAGTCTCTAACTCCATTGCTTTTGCAATTTCACTGTTAACACTGCGACCTGAAACGCCTAGGACGCCTCGATGAACTTCACCAAACTCAATTATTTGTTTGGCTAAATTGTTCATCATGTTGCTTGGAATAGCAAAGCCAATTCCAATATTGCCGCCGTTAGGTCCTAAAATAGCGGTATTAATACCAATTAACTCTCCGCGCAAGTTCACTAAGGCACCACCAGAGTTACCACTATTAATGGCGGCATCTGTTTGAATAAAGTCTTCATAGTCTTCAATATTCAAGCCGCTACGTCCTAAAGCACTAACAATACCGGAAGTAACCGTTTGACCCAGCCCAAAAGGACTCCCTATCGCAATAGCAAAATCCCCAACGCGCAACTTGTCGGAATCAGCTATTTTAATTTCAGTTAGATTGTCAGCATCAATTTGTAATAAGGCAATATCACTATCGGCATCAGAGCCTATTTTTTTTGCTTCAATTTGACGACCATCTTTTAGTGTTATTAAAATTTCATCCGCTTTTTCAACAACATGGTTGTTTGTAACAATATAACCTTCATTAGCATCAATAATAACGCCAGAGCCTAAACCGCGAAATGGACGTTGTTGTGCTTGGTTTGGATTTGGGTTTTGATTTGGATTACCAAAAAAGCGGAAAATATTGGGAACATTTTGCTTAACTTCATGCGTCCCTTTTACAGTAATACTTACCACTGCAGGAGTAGATTTCTCTAACATTGGAGCAAGACTTGGCATTGCTTTCCCCTCAACGCTGCTTGGCCAAATAGAGGAGGCATGTGCATTAAGCGGTATAATAGAACTGGAAAGTAATACTGCGCCAAAAAGGGCGGATAATGAAATGATAGATAACTTTTTCATATGGAAGAATTCTCCTAAAACTAAATTTAAAACTGACAGACCTCCAAATAGACTGAGTAAAAGATTTTTAGTTCACAAATGCCCTTTGGGCATTTGTAACACTATATTTCTGGACTATACCTGATTACAGAGATAGTTTAACTAGCCTTTGAAGTGTCTTGCTGTTTTTGATCGATAAATAAACCACTGGCTTCACCTGAATAATCTAATGGTGGCTCTGTGTTTGATTCTTCTTGCTTAGCGGCACGTTTGGGGTGTCTTAACCCTGCTGTTTGCGCTAATTGCTCTTGTGTTTCTTGTGAGAAAAAAGGCATGCCGTCAACATCATTAGTTGTCACTCGTTGCAATAACTGAGTACTCTCTTCCATTTGTTTCATTGCTGTTTGGCAAGTGCTGTTCATTTGGTCTAATAAACTTGCAGAACTTTCAAGATGGTCGGCAACATCTAATTTATATTGGGATAAGGCCGCTTCACTCTTATTCACTTGTTCAGATAATTTACGTTGCTCTTGATTAGAAGTAGACAAAAAGTGATTTGCAAAAAAACCAACAATTGCGCCAACTACAAAAACTATTATTGCGCTTACTACAGTCATAGGGTTACCTTAAAATATATTGGGTATAAAATTTGTGATTAATTATTACAGTTATAGTTTACAATAATATAATGCTAACGTGACTTTGTGTAGTTATAACTTAAATTATAACGACAATATGTTGGCAATCTTCCATTTTTCAAATAACTAACGACAAGCTCTACATGGTTCATACATGATCAAACTTTCTCCTATTAATAAGTATAAACAAGATTTAACAAAAGATGATTTTCTTTTTGATGCCGCCCAAGAAAATGCGGTATTGCATTTACAAAGGTTATATGAAGACTTACAAACTAAACCTTTAGCCGTTTCTAGCTTTAAAAAAGTATTGAACCGTTGGAAAAAAGTTTATAAAAAACAAGAAGAAAAATCAATTAAAGGTTTATATTTTTGGGGGGGAGTAGGGCGAGGGAAAACCTACCTAGTTGACACTTTTTATGACTGCTTGCCCTTTGAAAATAAAATGCGGGTACATTTTCACCGCTTTATGCATCGCGTTCATCAAGAGCTTAAAATGCTAACTGGAAAATCGGATCCATTAAAAATTATAGCTAAAAAATTTGCTAGTGAAACTCGTATAATTTGTTTTGACGAATTTTTTGTTTCCGACATAACAGATGCCATGATTTTAGGCGCTTTGTTTGAAGAGTTATTCGCTCACAATGTTACATTGGTGGCTACTTCCAATATCATTCCTGATCAGTTGTATCGAAATGGCTTACAGCGAGAGCGTTTTTTACCGGCAATTAAATTGATAAATGAGCATACAGAGATTGTTAATGTAGACAGTGGTGTCGATTATAGGTTGCGCACCTTAGAGCAAGCTGAAATTTATCATTATCCACTCGATCAGCAGGCCAATGACAATTTACATCATTATTTCAAGCGGCTTTCTTGTGAAGTAGGCGAAGAAGGTGTTGATATTGAGATAAATAACCGACAGTTGCCAACTGTTTGTGTTTCGGAGGGAGTTGTTTATTTTGACTTTTCAACACTTTGTGAAAGTGCTCGTAGCCAAAGTGATTACATGGAAATTAGTCAGTTATATCACACCGTATTAATGGCTAATGTTAAACAAATGGGGCGAGAAAGTGATGATAGCACTAGGCGTTTTATTGCATTAGTTGATGAGTTCTATGAGCGAAATGTAAAACTTATTATGTCTGCAGAAATGCCATTAGAAGAATTATACAGTGGCGGAAATCTAGCTTTTGAATTCAAACGCTGCTTAAGTCGTTTACAAGAGATGCAGTCACATGATTATTTGGCTAGTGAGCATCTACCATAACCCTTCGACTGCTTCGCGCTCAGGGCAAACGGATAAGTTCGGGGCAAATGGATACGCTCAGGGCAAACTGATAAGCTCAGGGCAAACTGATAAGCTCAGGGCAAACGGATAAGCTCAGGGCAAACGGATAAGCTCAGGGCGAATGGGTATACTCAGTTTCGGCTTGAATAATAAATTTAGGTTTAATAGAGATACATAACCGTTAGTGCTGAGCGCGAGGAACGAGTAGTCGAAGTACGACAGGCTCCCTTCGACTGCTCCGCGCTCAGGGCGAACGGGTATGTTCAGGGTGAATGGATATGCTCAGGGCGAACGGCTTGGATAATGAGCTCAAGTGTAAGAGAAATATATGACCGTTAGTGCTGAGCGCGAGGTACGAGTAGTCGAAGTACGACTGCTCCCTTCGACTGCTTCGCGCTCAGGGCAAACGGATAAGTTCGGGGCAAATGGATACGCTCAGGGTGAATGGCTTGGATAATGAGCTCAAGTGTAAGAGAAATATATGACCGTTAGTGCTGAGCGCGAGGTACGAGTAGTCGAAGTACGACTGCTCCCATCGACTGCTTCGCGCTCAGGGCGAACGGATACGCTCAGGGCGAACGGATAAGCTCAGGGCGAACGGATACGCTCAGGGCAAACGGATAAGCTCAGGGCGAACGGGTATGTTCAGGGTGAATGGCTTGGAGTATGGATTTAGGTTTAATAGAGATACATAACCGTTAGTGCTGAGCGCGAGGAACGAGTAGTCGAAGTACGACTGCTCCCTTCGACCGCTCCCATCGACTGGCTCCCTTCGACTGCTACGCGCTCAGGGCAAACAGATACGCTCAGGGCGAACGGATAAGCTCAGGGCGAACGGATAAGCTCAGGGCAAACGGATAAGCTCAGGGCGAACGGCTTGGATAATGAGCTCAAGTGTAAGAGAAATATATGACCGTTAGTGCTGAGCGCGAGGTACGAGTAGTCGAAGTACGACAGGCTCAGAACAGCCGATTTCCAATAAAAATTCTAATACATCAGTGTATAAAGTTTACGACGATACTTATTTGCCAAAGCATCACCATCGGGCAGTGATTTTAGTACATCTAAAAACATTTCTTTGCTTTTATCTTTTGTTTGGGCTTCACCCGCTTGAACTAACCTAAACAATAGTTTGAGGGCATCTTCAAAACGGTTAACTTGGCTATATTGACTTGCTAGTTGATGTTGAATGCTTATGTCGTTTGGGTTGTTTGCTAATGCTTCTTCTAATGTTTGAATTTCAGGAGAATTTGCGGCTTGGCTTGCTAACTCTAATTTTGCTAATAAAGCTTGATAGTAGCTGTCTTGATCTACCATCATGATACTGTCAATTAAGGTTTGCGCATCTTGTGTTTTTCCGGTTTGAATATAAACATCAATCAACGCCAATTTAATATCTGCTCGTTGAGCATCAAATTGATAAGCCTGTGTTATTGCACTCATGGCATCGTTTAACTTATTTTCAGCTAAGGCTGATTGTGCTTGAGCCAGCAATAAATCTTCTGGTTTCGGTAAATGTTTATCTAAAAAAGTAGCAATAGTTTCATCTGTTTGTGGCCCTGATAAGCCATCAAGGGGTTGGCCATCTTTAACTAAAACAGCAGTAGGTAACCCCTGAATACCAAATTGTTGCGCTATTTGTTGCTGCGTTTCACAGTCTACAGTCGCCATAACAATTTGTTCGGTAAAGGGAGCAACCCTTGTTGCTAATTTGTCTTTTAACTCGACACTCTCAGGAATCTGTTGTGCCCAAAAAGCGACTAATACAAGTTTGTTGCTTGATTCATCAAGTACTATTTGTTGAAAATTTTCTAAGGTAATTGCAATCATATTTTAATTCACTGTTTGTTCTGCTTCAATAAAGGTTTTGTTAACGTAGTTCTTCTTATCCAAGAACGAACCATAACAAGCCAAATCCTAAAATTAAACGATAAATAACAAAAGGCATCATACCAAGTTTATTTAATAGAATAAGAAAGTAATGGATGCATGCGTAGGCGCTAATAAAGGCAAGAAAACTACCAAGACCTATGGCTTGCCAATCTACGGCTTCTGTTGATAATACTAATTTGAGTGTTAAGTAACTGCCTGCCATAGCAATAGCAGGGATTGATAATAAAAATGAAAAACGGGCAGCATTTAGTCGAGATAAACCTAACATTAAACCGATTGTCATGGTAATACCTGAGCGAGAAGTTCCGGGAATTAGCGCAATGGCTTGTGCCAATCCAATTAACATAGCGCCTTTTAAACCAAGGTTTTCGAGTGGTTTATGCTCTTTTCTATGGCCCGCTTTTATATCAGCAAAACCCAACAAACAACCAAATAAAAGTGTGGTGGCAGCAA
>MAAC01012130.1_pt1 | contig 17576 bp, 21 predicted proteins | sample 1115981 | NCBI WGS metagenome assembly MAAC01 (sample SAMN04961126, study PRJNA320927) | seawater metagenome | isolation source: sample BD02T64 sea water enriched with oil for 64 days | place: USA:Gulf of Mexico | collected 2013-07-27 | reverse complement strand
CATGTCATTATAACGCTATGTAGAATGAAATATGCAAGCTTATGTCAGGGAAACAACAATTACCCCAAATCAAGGGTCAAAAACAAGTGGCTAGTAGTCGTTTATTTGCGATTGAACAGCTTGATTTAACTTTTAGCAATGGTGAGCAGCGCCAGTATGAACGTATGGTTGGTTCAGGTCGAGGTGCGGTTATGATAGTGCCTATGCTTGATGAACAGACCTTATTATTAGTGCGCGAGTATTGCGCGGGTACTCATAGTTATGAGTTGGGATTTCCAAAGGGCTTAATTGATCCTGGAGAAACACCCGAGCAAGCGGCAAATCGTGAGCTTCAAGAAGAAATACTTTATGGCAGCGAACACTTGCAGCATATTTCGCAAATGATGATGGCTCCTGCTTTTTTCAACGCCAAAATGGATGTTTTTATTGCCACACACTTATACTCAGCTAAGCTGGTGGGTGATGAGCCTGAACCGTTAGAAGTAGTGTCATGGCCGATAAGTGATTATAAAAGTTTATTGCAACAAAGTGATTTTAAAGAAGCACGAAGTATTGCCGCCTTAATGTTGGCTGTCGATTCTTTAAAGCATAAATTTTAAAGCATAAATTTTAAAGCCTAAACTTTATCCATGAGGAAGATTCATGCGTGATGAAAAACTATTAAATATTGCTTTAGAAAGTGCCAAAAAAGCGGGTGTTGAGGTAATGAAGTATTATCGTGACAAAAGCTTTACCGCAGAGCTGAAAGAAGATGAAAGCCCAGTAACCAGTGCTGATTTTGCCGCCAACGATATTTTAATGGATTGCTTGCAAACCCTGACTCCTGATATCCCTATTATTTCTGAAGAGATTGGCGCTTTACCCATCGCTCAGCGAAAAGGTTGGGATAAATATTGGTTGCTTGACCCTATTGATGGCACTGGGGAATTTATTATTGGCAGTGGTGATTTTGCGGTAAATATTGCCTTGGTGGAAAATGGCTGGCCAAGTATTGGTGTTATTCACGCACCAGATCATCATTTAACATACTATGCTCAAAATCATTTAGGCGCGTTTAAAGAATGTGCGCTCAGCAATAGCAATAGTAGCCATCAAATTCATGTTGCCGACTATCAAGAACAACGTCGTATTAAAGTCGCTATTAGCAAGCGCCAACGGCTAGAGTTAATGGGACAATATTTAAATGATGATTTTGATTTTGACCATGTTGCCTTAGGCAGTTGTTCATTGAAAAACTGCCTAATTGCCGAAGGTGGTGCCGACTGTTATTTAAGAGTTGGCGTGACAGGCGAATGGGATACTGGCGCTAGCCAATGTATTTTAGAGCAAGCTGGCGGCACAATACTTGACAGTGAATTTAAGCCATTAAGTTATAACAAGCGAGAAAGCCTGCTTAACCCCGACTTTGTCAGTTTAGGTAATCAAAATATTCCCTGGCAACAAGTCATTAAAGCCCATAGAAAAACTTATAGCGATTAATGGTCAAACAGTAATACCAGTTAGTGAGATTGGTATAAACATAGCGCAAGGGGAAATTATGCACAACGAGCATGGTGAAGTACATATTCACAGAGAAGGGAATATTATCGTATCAGAGCTTAATGGCGCTTTTAATATGGAGGGTGCCCAAAAATATATACAAGGTATGAAAGAGGCTGTTAAGGAATTTCAAGGTAAAAGTTTTTTAATGTTAGTGAATGACCTAAAACTTGAGGGTGGAACACCTGAAGCGTTTCAAGAATTAGAGCAATATAATCATTGGCTAACAACACAGAATTTAATTGCTAAGGCGATAGTGCTAGAGTCAATTGTGACCATTGATCTCATTGACAGGTTATCGCCATCTCAAAAACAACAAACCTATAAAATTTTTGACAACGAAAACGATGCTTTTACTTGGCTGAGATCCTTAGAAAGATAAACTGTAAAGGCTATGTTGTACTTAACTGTTGACGATCTAAATTGTAGGAGCGGTTTCAACCGCGAAGTTCTCGAGGATAAATCCTCTCCTACAAAAAACTTTTAAATCAAGGGATAACATATATAGCAACAATTAACGGGTACATAGCCACTGTAAATATCTTGTTGTTTGTTAAACTTGTTGGTTAAATTGCTCTTTTGGTAAAATATTCACACTTTCATGTAGCTCTGAATAAACTAATACCGCAGTGCCTTGTTCAAGTTGCTGCCTTACTTGCGCAATTTTATCACTTTTACTGGTGTCTATCGCGCCGTAATCTGTACCTTCTCTTAAAATAAAATCTTCAATAATTGCTTGTAAGGTGTCAGTGTTGAGTTGTTCTAAAGGAATAATCATAGTGCTACTTTTTATTGGCGGCTAAATAATTGGCTAAAAAATCAGGGACACGTTTTTCGAGCCAATATCTTGGTTTAAAAGGGTTGTTGCCGTAAATAAAGCCGACATGTCCGCCATGCTCAGACACTTCAAAGGTTAAGTGCTCTGGTAGTTTTTGTGTTGGTAGTGAGCTTTGATGATTTAAAAACGGATCATCAGCAGAGTGTACAAATAAACAAGGTTGCTTGATATTAGGAATTACCTGATTACCACTCGTTTGCTGATAATAATGCTCTGCACTGGTAAAGCCATTGAGTGGTGCGGTCACTTTTTCATCAAAATCAGCAATGGTTTTTATGGCTGCTAACTGAGCGGGTTTTATATGATCAATCATTTTTTTGCCAATTTTTTCTAAGGCAGTGTCTTTAAGCATTTGCAGTAAATATTTTTGGTAAAGACGAGAGAAACCTTGATTGATGCGAATACTACAACTAGCTAAATCTAAAGGGGCGCAAATAACCGCCGCTGCTTTATAAGGGTTGTTGGGTACCTGAGCAAGGTATTGAGTTAAAACGTTACCGCCTAGCGAAAAGCCTAAGATAGAAAAAATACATTGCTGATAACGGGCAGATAGATGTTCGGTGAGGTAGCTAACATCACGGGTGTCGCCCGAATGGTATGAGCTTGCTTGCCGGTTTGGCTTGCCGCTACAACCTCTAAAGTGCATTAGTACCGCTATCCAACCACGCGCTTTAACGGCGGCGAGCATACCTTTTGCGTAATGACTATCTTTAGAGCCTTCAAGGCCATGCAACATCACCACAATAGGCTTGTTGTTATCTTTGGCTGGTTTTTCTGTCCATGCTAAATCAATAAAGTCACCATCGGGTAATTCTAAAGTTTCATTGCTGGTAGTTAATTGTTGATTACGACGGAAGAATTTAGCAGCTAAGGTTTGAAAGTGAGCATTGGTGAGCCACCAAGCAGGCTTGAATTTACTGGCAGAATACATGGATAGTGATAATAAGGCGTAGCTTGTTAAGAGAATGTTGATTGTATGATAAAGCGTCGGCTTAGGCTATAGCTAATGTATACTCAAACCAGTTGATTAATCAATAAGCCCTTGCGAGAGTCTTCGTCTTTTTTATTGATGATGGCAGCTTGCAGTAGCACTTCAGTTTCTTGTTGTTTGGCACTTGTGGCAGCAAAGTCAGTATCTTCAATGCGAGAGCGTGAAGCGCTAACATTAACCACACTGGTTTCATAGGTATTAACTTGGCTAGCTAGTGCGTTTGAATTAGCGCCAAGTGTTGTTGCTGACTCGCTGATGGCAACAAAAGCATCTTCTAATGCTGCTTGTGTGCTTGCGGGATCGCTAGCATCAAGAGCAGATAAAAAGTCATCTTGTCCAAGTACTTCACTAGCAAGAGTATTTACTTGCTCGGTAAGTTGATCTAATTCACCTTGAATAGCGCCGTTGTCACTGAGTGGATTGCCTGATTGAATTGATAAAACATTAGCACGTTGTAAGCTGTCGTTAATGGCTGATAAACCACCTGATTGCACATTATTGATGTTTATTTGATCTTGAGCATTACTGCTTAGCTGCTGATTTTGATTGATATCAGTAGTTAAACGGCTGGCAATTTGTAAACCTGCCGCATCATCGGCAGCACTGTTAATGCGCTTGGCTGAAGCGAGTTTTTCTGCCTGTTCTTCACGATCTTTAGTGCGTTGTTCAATAAAGCTTAACGTTGAAGAGCTTTGATTTATTGATAGATCCATAATTTATACCTTTGCATGCAATCTGTAAAAGTATAGCAAAGGTATCTATGGTTTGCTTAAAAAACAAACAAGAATGTTTTATTTTTCGTCTTCTTTGATATGCTTAACGAAGTAGTAAACATAATAAGCACAAATGCCCATCATAATGGCTAAGCCGCCAAAAGAGAACATGACAACAGGATCGTTAGCTAACATAGAAAAAAAGTTCATGGTTGACTCCTTATAATTTCATTAACCTTATTATAAGAAGTCGGTAATCAGTGTTATGTGATTTAGATCAATATAAGTTTTTATTCTCGGCCATTTGCGCTTTTAATTTTTCCTGCTCTTTTATTTGTTTGTATATTTTATTGGCTTTTTCATAACCACTTTCTTGTTTTACGGTTGATAAGTTACGTTTGTCAAGAATGCTGCTTTTTTCAGCATTAGGGTAACCATTCCAAGCGGCGATCATGTTCCAAACGTAAGACATTTCAGTACTTTTTTCTACGCCCTTTCCTTCACTATAAAGTAGCGCTAAATTGTATTGTGCTAAAGCGAAGTTTTGATCCGCCGCGGTTTGATACCAGCGGGAAGCTTTAAAGTCATCTTGTTTTGTGCCGGTACCATTAGCGTACATTACCGCTAAATTAAATTGCGCGCTGGCTAAATTCTTTTTAGCGGCTTTATAGGTTAATTCAAAGGCCTTTTTCAAGTCTTGTTTAACAAGCATTCCCTCAGTATAAATTAAGGCTAATTCGAACTGCGCATCGGAGTAATTTTGCGCGGCCGATAGCTTGAATAACTCTAATGCTTTCATACCGTTTTTAGGTACGCCGTAGCCTTGTTGATAAATAACCGCCATTTGATATTGAGCAGGCGCGTAGCCTTCGGCAACTAAAGGTCTGAATTGCTCAATAGCGGCATGAAATTCGCCTCTATTTAATTCATAAATGCCAGACTCTAAGTCGTTTGCTTGGCTTAGTAATGAAACACCGCTTAGTAATAAAAAAACCAGTGTTAGTATTTTTGTATGCATAATTTTTCTCATTTAGTTATAAAATACCGTTAATTATAGTGTAGTTTAAAAATTAACCAGCGGATGCCATGATATCTTCAATTTGCTCAGCTAACTCTAGCCACAGCATTTCGTTTTCTTCTAAGGTGTCTTTCAAGCTGCCTTGTCTTTTTAACTGCTCGGTTAGCTCATTTTTGCGCTCGCTTTGGTAAATCTCTGTATCACTCAGTAATGCTTCAACACTGGCTAACTCTATTTGCCACTGGTGAATTTTCTTTTCTAATAGATCTGCTTTTTTGCGTAGCGGCGCTGATTTTTTACGTAGTTCGGCTTGCTGCTGGCGTAACTGTTTTTTATCTACCCCCTTATCTGCTGTGCCTGAATTGCTTTTATTGCTGCTGAGCGCTTGTTTCTTATCTTCATTTAACCATTGCTGATAATCATCAATATCACCGTTAAAGTCGCTAACTTTACCATTGGCGACTAAATAGAATTCATCGACGCATGATTCAAGTAAAAATCTATCATGGGCAATTAAAATAATAGCGCCGCTGAAATCTTGCAGGGCCAATACTAGCGCTTGACGCATTTCTAAGTCTAAGTGGTTGGTCGGTTCATCTAATAGCAATAATTGTGGTTTTTCTAAGACAATAAGCGCTAATACTAAGCGTGCTTTTTCACCACCTGACATGGTATCGACTGTGGCCAATGCTTGATCGCCGCTAAAGCCAAATTTACCTAAAAAACTGCGTGCTTGCGGCTCTCCTAAGGCTGGTTTGGCACGAATAATATGATCAACAGGGCTAGAGCCAAAGTGTAATTGCTCGAGCTGATGTTGAGAAAAGTAGCCTATTTTAAGCTCTTGCGCGCAGTATCGCTCACCATTGAGCAGCGTTATATCACCTGCTAATGATTTGATTAATGTCGATTTACCCGCGCCGTTGCGCCCGAGTAAGCCGATTCGGCTACCTGGTACGAGTGTTAAACCAACATCTGCAAGAATAATAGTGTCGCTGCCATAACCACACTGACTTCCGGTTAAAGACAATAGTGGGTAGGGCAGGCTTTCGGGTTGTTCAAAACTAAAAGTGAACTGGCTGTCAATATGGGCAGGTGCTAAGTCGGGTAATTTCTCTAAGCGCTTTAATCGACTTTGTGCTTGCTTAGCTTTACTGGCTTTGGCGCGAAATCGGTCAACAAAAGCGGTTAAATGGGCGGCTTCTTTTTTTTGCTTTTGATATTGCACGTCTTGTTGGGCTAAGTGCTCTGCTCGCTGTCTTTCAAAGGCGGTATAGTTACCACTATAGAGTTTGGCGCGTTGATGTTCAATATGTAATATTTGCCCTACCACGGTATCGAGAAAGTCTCGGTCATGAGAAATCAGCACTAAGGTGCCAGTGAAGCGTTTTAACCAACGTTGCAGCCAAATAACGGCGTCTAAATCTAAATGGTTAGTAGGCTCATCAAGCAGTAATAAATCAGCACGACTTATTAGTGCTTGTGCCAAGTTTAAGCGCATGCGCCAACCACCCGAAAAATCTTTTACTGAGTTATCAAGCTGAGATTGTAAAAAGCCTAAGCCATGTAACAATTCACCTGCACGAGCAGGCAAGCTATAGCCGTGAATAACATCTATTTTATTAATTAAAATAGCTTCTAAATTTCCATCATCTTCACTGCGTGCTTGTTCAAGCTGTTGCTCAAGCTGGCGAAATTCTTTATCGCCGTCCATCACATAATCAAGCGCTGACTGTGTTAATGACGGGGTTTCTTGCTTAACTGTGGCAATGGCCCAACTGCTTGGCATGCCTAAATCTCCTGCATCGGGAGATAAATCACCTAATAAAGCGGCAAAGAGTGAGGACTTGCCACAACCATTGCTGCCCACTAAACCTACTTTGTGGTTTGGATGAATGGTAAAGCTTGAGGCTTTAATGAGGTTTTTTGCGCCTCTATCTAAGCTTAAATCGGTTGCAGTGATCAAGAAAATATCCTAAAAATGAGGTTTGAAAAAATTAACACCTTATTGTCGCTTTTCCTTAGGGGGGAGTTCAAGGTAAAATAGTACAAATTAACTATATTTTCCCTGTTGAGATCCCCATTGTGAAAAAGAGAGCGAACAAAAGATTTATTGCGGGTGCGATATGCCCTAAATGTAAAGCTATAGATACCATGGCTTTAACCAAAGAAGATGGTGTAGAGAAAGTTACTTGTGTTAGTTGTGGTGAGCAAATGACTCAAAGTGAGCCACAAGTCGCAGAAGTTGTTCGTCAGCATGAACAAGTTATTGGTGTATTTAAACCTTGATAACAGACATTTTTTTGCTGTAGTGAAACATGGTGGCTCGGTGGTGAACCGTTAAATAATTATTTAATAATGCGGCGGTGGTGGCTCAATTTCATCTTTACCTGAGGATACGCTGCCAGCATCTTTTAGGCGATTGGCCACTAATTGAATTTGCTCTTTTAGCTCAGAAATTAGTGTTTGGTGCACAGCTAACTCTTCGCTGAGCTGTTCAATAGCATCATCTTGAAAAAGATTACGCGATTCAAGCGCGTTAATACGCTCTTCGAGGACACAGATGTTTTGTTCTTGTTGCTTATTTTGAGACATTTAATTTACTTTACTCGGTAGTTGCCATAACTCGGCATAACCCGAGGAGCTTTCCGTTAATAGGGTGTTATTATCGCTAAATGCGAGGCTATACACAACAGCACCTGTGGGTCTTTTTGCTTCTTTTGGCGTAACATGCCAGCTGGCGGTGCGTTTTCCTGTGGTTATATCCCAAACACTGACCTTACTACTTGCCGCGCCAGTGACTAAGGTTTTTCCGTCGGGGGAAAAACGAACAGAGCTAAATACTTCATGGCGTTTAGTACCTTTTAAGGTGGTGAGCAACTTGCCTGTTTTTAAATCCCAAATATGGGCTGATTTCATACTGTTTGCTGAAAAGGCATAACGGCCTAATGGATCTAATGCCACCTTAGACACGCGACTAGTGTGATTAAATTGATAAATAACTTGTCCTGATACGGTATCCCATACATAGGCAATAAAATCATTACCACCAGATATTGCTACTCTACCATTGGGTATCATATCGACGGTATTTATTTTCTCTTTATGGCCTAAAAACTCTAAACGACGACCCGTGTCTACTGTTACATGCACCACAGTACCATTGCCTTTGCCAATGAGTAAGTAATCACCATTGTTGCTAAGCGCAATATCGCGAATGTTTGACTCACGTACCTTCCAATATCCTTCAGACTGACCTGTTTTCATATTCCAAAGGGCAAAATTTTCACGGCTAGCGGTTAGCGCATGGCTGTTGGTATCGCTAATATCAATAGCGAGTACTAAATTATCACTACTGTTTTGCTGTTGTGACCATTGATAAGCAAGGGCATTTTTCTCTAAATCCCAAACACTAATGCCATGATGAATAGATGAAATAACGCTCCATTTACCATCATTTGATATATCTCCCGCATAACTGCCTTCTACGGCATGCTGAAAACGTTGTAGGGGTTTTTCTGATGAAGGCGTGCACGCCATGATAAAAAAAGCAGGTAAAAACCATTTTATTGCTAATTTAAAGGAGGAAAATAAGTTTTTTTTATGCAGTGAAAAATTAAGCAACATATTAATACTTTTTTATCTTGGCATTTCGAGTTAGTTCTCGTTAGTATAATGCGTTTTATAATTTTGTTTAGTAATATTTTTACTGAATATTTACTGAATAAGGTTCAAGCTATGGATTGGGGGATTCTCCAATTATGATTTGTTAACGGAGATATAAATGAAATTTTTTAAACCCACATTAGTGGCTGTGGCATTACTTAGTGTTGCTGCTTGTCAAGACGGTAAAGAAGAAGCACTTAGTGCAGAAAATAAAGCGCCAGTATTAGAAACTGAATCGCAAAAGCAAGCTTACGGCTTAGGTGCCTACATTGGCATGAATATGCAACGCAACTTAGTTGAACAAGAAAAACTAGGGGTTGTATTAGAAAAAGAACTTATTATACGTGGTTTTGTTGACAGCATTAACGAAAAAGCAGCGATTGAAAAAGAAGAAATTCAAGCGTTGTTGATGAACTTAGAACAAACCATGAAAACTAAGCAACAAGAACTATCTGTTAAAGAATCTGAAGCAAGTTTAGCAGTAGGTCAAAAATTCTTAGAAGATAACGCTAAAAAAGAAGGCGTTATGGTAACGGAATCAGGCATTCAATATCTAGTGCTTACGCCAGGTGAGGGTGAAAAACCAGCCGCAACGGATACAGTAAAAGTACATTATAAAGGTACTTTCTTAAATGGTGACACTTTTGACAGTTCTTATGATCGTGGTGAACCTGCAGTATTCCCACTTAACCGTGTTATTAAAGGTTGGACAGAAGGCGTACAGTTAATGTCTGTAGGCTCTAAATTTAAATTTACTATTCCTTCAGATTTAGCTTACGGTCCAAATGGTAATCCACCACGCATTCCTGGTAACTCAGTATTAGAGTTTGAAATTGAATTATTAGAAATTCAAAAGCAAGAGCCAGCTCCCCAAGTAGGTGAGCAGCCAAGCGCTGAGAAATAAGCGATAAGTTATCTGTTTTTAGTAACGAGCTGTTATTAATTACCCGTTAAAAGCCATCAGTATTTATTGCTGATGGCTTTTTATTTGCCACTATCGAAATGCTATTATTTACTAATGAAAAAACTTCTAATTATTGGCTATGTTTGGCCTGAGCCTAATTCATCTGCGGCGGGTAGTCGCATGATGCAGCTTGTCAACTTTTTCCAACAGCAAAATTATCAAATTACTTTTACTAGCCCAGCACAACGCACGGAACACATGGTTGAGCTGAATGATTTTCAGGTAGATAGTGTTGATATTAAACTTAATTGCTCAAGCTTCGATGAATTTGTTAAACAGCTTCAACCCGACGTGGTGATGTTTGACCGTTTTATGATGGAAGAACAATTTGGCTGGCGTATTAGCGAGCAGTGTCCGCAATCATTAAAAATACTCGATACCGAAGATTTATTTTGCTTACGTCATGCGCGTCATGAGGCTTATAAACAGCAGCGAGTAATGACCGAGGCCGATTTACTCAGTTCAGAATTAGCACAACGGGAAGTGGCGGCCATTTTACGTTGTGACTTATCTTTGATGATTTCCCCTAAAGAAATATCGCTATTAGAGGAGCTTTTTAAGGTTGATGGCAATTTACTGCATTTTTGCCCATTAATGTATTCACCAGAGGAGCTTACAGCGAATAACCCTGATTTCGCCAAACGTGATGATTTTATTTCTATTGGCAACTTTCGTCATGCACCAAACTGGGATGCAGTTTTATGGCTAAAACAGCAAATTTGGCCATTAATTCGCGCGCAATTACCGCAAGCACAGTTACATATTTATGGCGCTTACCCGCCACCAAAAGCAACGGCTTTACATGATGAAAAATCAGGTTTTTTGGTTAAGGGTTGGGTTGATGATGCAAGGCTTGCCATGCAATCGGCACGCGTATGTTTAGCACCATTACGCTTTGGTGCCGGTATTAAAGGAAAGTTAGCCGAAGCTATGTTGTGCGCCACGCCATCAGTAACCACTGATATTGGTATCGAAGGTATGGAGTCTGATTTAGGCTGGCCTGGTCTGGTCGCTAATGATAACCAAGCACTTGCCGATGCCGCGATTAAGCTTTATCAAGAAGCGGATACATGGCAACAATTCAGTAATTTAGGCCCTGAAAATGCAAAATTATTGTTTGATAAAAATAAACACTTCGCTTTGTTAGCGAGTCGTTTAGCAGAAGTATCAACAGGGTTATTGTTGCACAGACAACAAAACTTCATTGGCGCCATGCTTAATCATCACCACCATAAAAGTACTAAATATATGGCGCAATGGATAGAGGCTAAAAATAAGCTTAATTAAAACGGCTCTGACCCCTTTATAATACTTTTGATATCATTGACTATCCGGTTCCTTATGAAGATAGTTGTCAAACTAATAGCGGAAGCTCTTATGTTTTTGGTGCTTTTGACGGTAACTCTCAACTTATCAAGTCGATGTGTCAGATTAAATTGGCACTAATATAATTCAAACGATCAAAAACTTTTTCAATGAGGGTCTTGAACGACAGAAAAGCTTCTTCCCATGTTGTTCTGTTTTCGGCATAAACCATCGGCTTAACATACTGCTCATAACGTGTTTGATGAATAGACTCATCTTCAAGTAAAGCCAAGGCGAAACGCAGCTCATCAATAGGAGACTCAACTAGTTGAGTATGTTGGTTGCCATATCGTTCAATATCAGCCTGCATTACTTTATCAATAAGCGCAGCGAGTTCGTTAATATCTGAAGGGTTAGTTAATTGAATATGATGTGTATCATAGATATGTCGAATTAATGTTTCATCGTCATCTCTTTCAATATTTCGGGCATAGCTTGCTGTACGCCTTAGCATAGATATTATTTTCTCAGCCTGTGTGTCAATAACACTCGTACAGGAAAATGCCGTTAGCTCACTAGGTTGTTGTAGTGCAGACGCATAAAGGGACGTAATATCTCGCGCAACAGCGTTACTTAATAAGTCTGACTCAATTAATTCCAGTTTAATGTAGGGTCTTAAACAAGGTTCAATTTGATAAGCTTGTGGATATTTGATTTCGAAACACATATAACGATATTCATCACGTACTAATGCATTTTCTTCTAATTGAAAAATAGGCGACTGCTCAATGAGCGCCTCAATTGCTAACCGAACCGCTTTTCTTATTTTCTTTTTTTCACCACGAGAGAGAATGCTGTCAAATTCATCATTGGGCACAAATTTTAAATCGACATCTTCAGACATGCGGTATGTTTTAACTGAAGATTTGGCTAATGCCGTACCACTAGAGAAAACTATTTGATGATATGATGTATCGAGCTGTTGCAATAATTGCAGCAACTGAACGACATAATAGTCTTTTTCGACAATGGTAGGGTTACTTAAACCAATTGCATCAGCGACATCGGCAAATAATGAGCTATCAAGCAATGTTAACACCTTGAGAGCCTATCTCTATTTTTCGAGTAAAACGAGAAGATGTTGGGATGACGTTGATCTTAGCAGGGATTTGAGTGCTAATGCCTTGCATATTTAGAACAGAAAGATCATCAAATTTATAATCTTTGTCTAATCGTTCCATTGCTTCGATTAGCACACCATCAGCACCACCTGGATTATCAGCCATTGCTTTTTTGGTTATACGATTCAAACGAGCACGCACATAAAGACCATAACCAATTTTGATTAATTCACCAGAATCGACCATAAGACGAAGTACTCGCCCTACTTGATCGTACCCTGCGATATCTTTAAAATCAGAGCGTAAAAATACAGAGCGTTTTGAACGATTAACTCTGATTTGTATTTTATCTTTAATGCTCATGATGGCTCCTCTTACTTGCTTTTAAGTATATGCAAAAATACGACATTTTACAATTGCAAAAATACGACATTTATTGGGGGGTGATAACCCATTTACTTTCGACTAACACTCGTTGAATAGAGCAAATAACAAATTTTTTGTTCAATGCAAGTGAAATTTAAGTTACCTTACTAGTACTAAATGACTTATTAATTAATAGGTTAACGCTCTTTATAGAATTCAACTACCGACTAACTCATATGAACGGTCGGATCTATGACCCTATTCTGGCTAAAATGCTCAGCGCCGATCCAACCATCCCTGATCCTAGCGAAAGTGCAAGTTACAACCGCTATGCTTATGTAAACAATAACCCCATGCGCTATAGTGATCCTACAGGGTTTACCCCTGCAGATGTTGCCCCAATAGAAACTATTGAAATAGAGAGCAGTGGCTATAGTAAATTCAATGATGATGCTACAAATGCGTTTTTGAGGGGTGGTGGAGGCTCTACTGATATTGTTGAGCAAACTATAGCAATAATGGTAAATGAATCAGATAGTAGTAACGTAGCTTCGGGCATGCAAACAAAGAAAAAAAGTCGTGCTAGTCGCCGCAGAGGGGGGAATAAAGCATGGGGAATAGTGTATCAAGCACCGCAGTTGACAAAGTCGGGGAGTAAGTTTAAGAATGGGAAGCTAAAAAAAACTGCTCAACGAAAAATGATAGCAAAATTAATGCAATCGACTAAAAAAATAGGCTTTAAATTAGTGCTATCGCCGGAAGTGATAGAGTTACTTGGTGGTGACTCAGCATGTTTTTCTGTCGGTTGGGAATTAGGTCTTGTCTTTGGTGAAAGTACTGGTGTTTATAAGTCTAATATTGCAGGTAAAGAGCTTTCATTACCCTTTGGCGCACCATCTTTGGTAAATACGACTAAATTAGGAGGATTAATTGTGATAGGCGATATGCAAGGGAGCTTTGCTGACTTTGCTGGTGATAGTACTGCAATTTCAGGGGGAATAGGTATTGAAATGTCTGGTTCAGTAACTGATGGTGGGAACTATGGGAGTGAGGTAGGGTTTGGCCCATATTTGGGAGTAGGAGCTGAACGTCACTCCACAGTGGTATTTGATATCTTCAATTTGAAGTCTTATAGTGATGGTTGCGATGCTTTTGTTTGCTAAATATAGAGGGAAATAATGGGGATATTAATTGGGTTAATGATTGTATGCTTTCTTCTCGCATCAGTAGCAAATATTAGCAAATATTAGCAAATTTATGACTGTTCTGTTTCAAAGCAAGTTTCATATTTTTCCAGCGAAGAATTTAATTTATTTTCTTATTTTTATTTGCGCTGCTATTGCAATGTTTAAAGTATTGGAAATGTATAGTGAAGAACTTGGGTTTGAGGAAGTTCCTAATAGCCAGATGATAGAGAGAAATAAAAGCAATGGAAATTAACAATAACAAAAGGGGTCAGAGCCGCTTTAAGTAATCGATACTGAGATAAACAATGTCTTCAGTAGGCTTTAATAATTCCAAGAAAGCCAAGGGTTTCATTAGCGGGTGTAGCAGAGCACGTTATCCAACGGGGTAATAACGAAAAAAGCCACTTAGATAGAAATTAATTAAATCATAATATATGGTTGATTAATCAACAATTTATTATTGGGTTTTGTTACGGAAACAACTTCAATAAATGGGAGCAGAGTCTGAGCTACCCCGATAAATTAGTACTACGCTATTAAGCTTTTTCTTCGAAACCAATACTTACTACTCACAATTTGCAACTCGTTCTTGTTGTTCTTGTCGTTATTACAATGTTACGGCAAGTATTTTGGTTAACCGCTGTGCGGCTAATAATAACCGCTGCGCCATCACCGGCTGATATTGCTGCATATAATCTTCAGGCAAGTTTACTTTTTGCTCTAGTGACTGGCAGCGGCCTTGGCTATCTAATTGGCAGTAATTAAAGCTTGGCGATTTTACCAGCTGAAAAGATTCATCTGCCCACTGCCATACTTGGCTAGGTTGCCAATTGGGCGTTGAATGTTGTTGCCATTGTGCGGTTAATAACTGCAACCATTCACTTTTTCCTTGCTTGCCTTTATATAAAATGCAGTCATCCCAATACCAGTGTAAATTACTGCATTTTGTTGCTAAATGGCTTAGTTCTACTTGGTTACCACCTAAATCGCTGGCGAAACTGACATGCAAGGGTTGATGAATATCACCCAGCCAGTGACCTAAAAAGAGTAAAGCCTGTGTTTGTTGCCAAGTACCTTTATCTGCATTTTGGCTTAAGAGTTGTTGATGATGTAAAATAGCTTGTGGCAAGCAATCTTTCTGGCAGGCATTAGCTTTTATAGTTACTTGGTCACGAGGCACATTCACATAATGCCAACGGCTATATGTTTTAAATTCTTCAGCACGTTTAATGGCATCAGCCCATGTACAAGCCTGAGCAAAAGAGATGGTACTACCTTGCTTTTTATAATTGTAATGATTAATTAAGTCTTGGTGGTTGCTTGGAATTAATGCCAATAGACGGTTTACTTTTTCCTGTTTTGAAGGGGATAAATGCTCAAACGCTAATTGACAGACAAGTTGGTGGCCAAGTTTACCCAGCGCCAAGCTTGGCTTGGAAAAGATAACCAATATCAATACGATTAAAGAAATTAAATGCTTTTTTTTCAAGATCTAGACCCTCGATAAAGACACCACAAGGGTGACGTTAGTGCTATTGTGCTATTCAACAAAAATTTGCATTTCTTCGCCAATTTGCTTGCGCATTTCCATTAATTTAACCGCGGTATCATGCTGCTTTTTATCGGCTTTAGTTTCAGGAACCCACTGTGATATTTGCTCTGATTGACCATTTTGATCAACCGCCACCATAATAACAATACAATGAGTGGTTAAACGGCGATTAAGGGACTTAGGATCACAAGCGTTAACTTCTAAGGCGATATGCATGGATGTTGCACCGGTATAAATAACTTTTGCTTCAACCTCAACTAAGCTGCCAACATGTATTGGTGCAACAAAACGAATACCACCTGCATAAGCTGTCACGCAGTAACGTCCACTCCAACCTGCAGCGCAAGCATAGGCAGCTAAATCTATCCATTTCATTACCGCGCCACCATGCACTTTACCGCCAAAATTAACATCTTGTGGTTCAGCTAAAAATCGTAGTGTGATATCTCGTTGTGGTTTGTTCATTATTTGTTCTCTGAAGTTTGTCGTTAAGGGAAATTTATACGGTTAGTACCTGATTAGCAAATAATTAATAATCACTCTATTGGTGATTTTAGAATACACCATAGTTTGTATGAAATTTAAGCTATAGTTAATAAACGCAGTGTTAAAAGCCTTGATGTGAAGATGGAAGGATTAGACATAAAAACGTTAGCCTTAATAAGCCTTTTATTAGGTTTGTTTCTTGGCGTAGGCTCATTAGTTTTTGCTCGCATACATTCTTCCTTTCAAGGGTTTAGAGCCCTAGGTTATAGTTACTTTCTTTTTTCTTTTGGCTTTAGTTTGCTCGCTTCTCGTCAATATACTTTCGACTTCCTATCCGTTGTTGTTGCCAATTTAGCTATTGTTGCTGGCTTTAGTTTGTTAATTCTGGGCATTTTGAAGTTTTTAAACTATGAAAAACAAACCTTTGAGAAGTTATCTATTGTTTTGCTCGGTGTTATGAGTGTTGCTTTTGTTTATTTTACTTACTTTCAAAGCAGTGTTAACGCTCGGATCATTATTATTAGTGCTGTTATTGCGGGCTTTTCATTTTTTGCAGGTTTTAAAATATTAATCAACCAAGAGCGCGTTATTTTAACGTTTACTCGCTTTCTTGGTTTTTCATTTCTCTATTGCGCGGTTATTTTTTTACTGCGCATTTATTTTACCTTTAATGAACCCGAACTACATGACTTTATGAGTGCGGGTACTATACATGCTATTTCATTAATTGCTTTGCAGCTTGTTATTATTAGCAGTTGCTTCTCATTAACGGTTAGTGCCAGTCAGCAACTAGCCAGTAAATTGGCTATTCAAGCAACTATTGACTCCCTTACGGGTATTTATAACCGTCGTGCGTTTGATGAGTTTGCCAATAAAAGTGTTTTACGTGCTCAACGTGAACAAACCCCAATTTCAATTATTCTGATGGATATTGATTTCTTTAAACAAGTTAATGATCAATACGGTCATCAAGTCGGTGACAAAGTACTACAAGAATTTAGTTTGAGGCTAAAGAATAGTTTACGCCAGTATGATATTTTATCGCGTTATGGTGGGGAAGAATTTACCTTATTGCTGCCAGACACGAATACGAGTACAGCGATGATTATTGCTGAAAAGTTAAGGCACACTATAGCACAACCCGTATTTTGTCTTGAAGATGGTGCAGAGCTTGCTGTTAGTGCAAGTTTTGGGGTGGCAACTATTCAAGGTGAGGATATTGATTGGCAAAAGTTTATTTCATTTGCCGACCAAGCGCTTTATCAAGCGAAAGAAAATGGTCGTAACTGCGTGAAGTTATATAATGTGGGGTTACACCTTTTACCTAAAACAGACAAAAGCCATTAGTTTTTATTTTAGCGTGTATTAGAAATAAAAAGCAGAAATAAAAAAGCCTTTCTCAAAAGAGAAAGGCTTGAAATGCTCGCTTTATGGTCTTGTTAAACAAGATTCTTATTAGTTGTATTTAGAAGTATTTTTATTATTAATCATTGCTTCTTCGCTAGCGCAGGTAATTTATATCAAAGCATTTTCATCGCTGCAACAACTTTAATAGAGCATAAACTCGACGATCTTCTTCGTATCAAGACTCAATTGGCTTGTTATACCGCTAACTAACTGATTGTCGGTGAATTGATGATTTATAATAAAATGTAACAAAGCAGAAATATTTTTTTGTGTTATGGCTAAAAATTGCTTGCTATGCTCAATAGCAGAAAAGGAATTGATTTGGCGCATAGATTCAAAATACTGCCAGTGGTAGAATACGCGCCATAAATTGCTCGTTATTAAAATGATTATAACGATGAGCAAGCAGACAATGAATAAATGAGA
>MAAC01015535.1_pt1 | contig 17598 bp, 19 predicted proteins | sample 1115981 | NCBI WGS metagenome assembly MAAC01 (sample SAMN04961126, study PRJNA320927) | seawater metagenome | isolation source: sample BD02T64 sea water enriched with oil for 64 days | place: USA:Gulf of Mexico | collected 2013-07-27 | reverse complement strand
TACTACTTCAAATATCAATCAAGTTAATAACAATGGATCTATTGAAATGTTGATTCAATATCAGTTTTAAGAAAAAGAAAATACAAACAAAAAAGCCCTCACAATTGTGAGGGCTTTTTTATAGGTTAAATCGTTGATTTACGTAATTAGTTATTAAAATTGTGTTTGCTTCACAAAAAAAGGGGAATGCTTCACAAATAATTGCATACGATGTTTATAATTTCGATATTAGATAAAGCTAAAAAAGAATATGTGTCCAAAATGCAATCGCATCAAGAAAGAGAAGACCTCTATTTTTAATCTAATTCCAAGTATTCATTTTTCGAAATGTTTTAATTGTAAGAAATTTTATATATGGATCTTTTTTAAGAATACTAATTATATCATAAAAGAAAAATCCCTACTGGATTAGTTTGGAACGGATTTTTTTTGAACATCGATACAGAAAGTATCTATTTTTTTATTGGTTTAAAAATCAGTAGTTTAGTGCATCTAAATATAACTATGAGCTACACCAGTATTTTTATCATCCTTATTTCTGTAATTGCTTTTGTAAGTATTGTCTTGTATTTTTTTCAAGAACGCTTTTTATTTCATCCAGAAAAATTACCGAACGATTTTCAGTTTCAATATGAAAATCAAGAAGTAAAAGAATACAATCTCGAAATTAAAAAGGGCGTAATTATTAATGGATTGCACTTTAAATCAAAAAACTCTAAAGGGCTTGTGTACTACTTAAAAGGTAACTCTAGAAGCATTAAGGGATGGGGAAAGTTTGCAGTAGATTTTACATTGCATGGGTATGATGTAATTATGATAGACTATCGAGGTTTTGGAAAAAGCACTGGTAAAATGAGTCAACAAACCATGAAAGATGATGCTTTGTTGGTCTATGATAAATTAAAAAAAGTGGTTAAAGAAGAGAACATCATTGTCTACGGACGTTCATTAGGAACAGGTTTGGCTACCAAAGTTGCCTCTATGAATAATCCTAAAATGCTCATTCTGGCTTGTCCGTATTTTAGTATGACTAAAAATATAAAACGGTATTTACCCTTTATTCCTTTAGGGTTGGTAATGCGTTACCAAATGCCAACCTATAAGTGGATGAAATATGTAGATTGTCCTATTAAAATTATTCATGGAACTAATGATAAAGTGATCCGATTTAAGTCAAGTTTACGTTTGTCTAGAATGAGGCCAAACCTTACTCGTTTGTATCCAATAATTGATGGCGGACATAAAAATTTACATAATTTTGAGAGCTACCATAGAGCGTTGAAAGAGGTATTGGATTCAGACGGTATTATAGAAGTTGATAGAGAAAACACGAGTATCGATTTTGTGAGGTCCAAACGAAAAGCTAAAAAATGAAACGATTTAAAAGGATCTTAATAGCATTACTATCAGTATATTTATTGCTTATGGGAATCCTACATATTTTTCAAGAAAAATTAATTTTCTTATCCGAAGAAATAGAAGCTAGTTATCGCTATGATTTTCCGTTTGACTTTGAAGAAGTGAATTTAACTACATCAGATAATGAAACGATTAATGCACTACATATAAAAGCAGAAAACCCGAAAGGAGTTATTTTATTCTTTCATGGAAATCAAGGGAATTTAATTCGTTGGGGAGAAGTTTCTTCTTATTTTACGCAATACAATTACGATGTTTTTGTACTAGATTACAGAGGGTATGGAAAAAGTACAGGAACTTTTAATGAAGTCAACATGTATCAAGATGCGTTGCTGAGTTATACTCATGTAAAGCAACAATTCTCTGAAGAGAATATTATCGTTTATGGGCGTTCTTTAGGAACCACATTTGCCGCAAAAGTAGCATCAGAAAATAAACCAAAACATGTAATTTTAGAAGCGCCTTTTTATAGTTTACACAATGCGGCCAATTATAAATACAAAGTAATCCCGAAGTTTTTATTAAATTTTAAATTTAGAACCAATATACTCATTCCGAAAATTGAAAGTCCAATTACCATTTTTCATGGAACAGACGATAAAGTAACGCCATACAAAGGAAGTGAACAATTATTTAAGTTGATTTCAACCTCAAAAAAGGAACTTATTTTACTGAAAAAGGGTACGCATCATAATGTAAGAGAGTTCAAAGAATATAGCAACGCTTTAAAGTTAATTTTAGCGAATTAAGATATGTATAAAGTGTATCTTTGCGCCATAAATTTTTTGGTATGCAAACTACATTTAAAGACTTAAACTTATCCGCTCAGCTATTAAACGCAGTTGAAGACTTAGGATTTGTACATCCAACACCTATTCAAGAACAAACCTTTTCTGTGGTTAGATCTGGAAAAGATGTGGTTGGAATTGCACAAACAGGTACAGGGAAAACCTTTGCCTATATGATGCCGCTTTTAAGGGATTTAAAATATTCTACAGAAAAGCATCCAAAAATTTTGGTTTTGGTGCCAACAAGAGAATTGGTACTGCAAGTTGTTGAAGAAATCGAAAAATTAGCAAAGTATATTACTTTGAGAGTTGAAGGTGTCTATGGTGGAACAAATATTAATACTCAAAAAAGAGCCATTGCACAAGGAACGGATATTATTGTTGCAACTCCAGGAAGAGTATACGATTTGGCATTGAGCAAAGCATTGAACTTTAAAAACATCCAGAAATTAGTAATTGATGAAGTGGATGTAATGTTAGATTTAGGATTCCGTTTTCAACTTTTAAATATCTTTGATATTTTACCAGAAAGAAGACAAAACATTATGTTTTCTGCTACGATGACAGAGGATGTTGATGCATTGATTACAGATTTCTTTAAATCACCAGAAAAAGTTTCGGTTGCTTTAAGTGGAACACCATTAGATAATATAGCACAACAATGTTATGATGTCCCAAATTTCTTTACTAAAGTTAATTTGTTAAATCATTTTTTGAAAGATAAAGATACCTTTACCAAAGTATTAGTTTTTGCAGGGTTTAAAAGAACTGCAGATTTATTATTTAACTCTTTAGATGAATCTTTTGCAGAAGAGATCTGCCTAATTCACTCTAATAAAACACAGAATTATAGAATCCGTTCTATCCGTCAATTTGACGAAGGGAAAAATAGAATATTGGTTGCTACAGATGTAATGGCACGTGGATTGGATTTTGATGGTGTAAGTCATGTAATTAATTTTGACACACCAAACTTTCCAGAAAATTACATGCATAGAATTGGTAGAACTGGTAGGGCAGAAAAAGAAGGTCAGACTATTTTATTTTCAACAGCAAAAGAGCAGGAGGATAAAGCTGCTATTGAAGAGCTAATGAATTATGAAATTCCGAAAGTAGCATTGCCAGCAGAAATAGAAATTTCTGAAATTTTAACTGAAGACGAAAGACCAAGAGAAGATAGAGAGGGTTCTAAGAACAGAACAAGCTTAGAATATGTACCAGGTCCTGCCTTTCATGAAAAGAGCGAGAAGAATAGCCAGACAAACCAGGGAGGTTCTTACAGAAGAGAAATTGCAAAGAAATACAAGAAGCCAAAAACTCGTGGCGATAAAAACTACAACAAGCACAATAAAAAGAAATAATAATGCAGGTTTTAACCGAACAAGAGTTGCATAATTTGGGGATGAATATTGTAGGGAAAAAACTACAAGAAATGGGTTATGAATTTGTGGCCATTAATAGCGAATTAAAAAGACATCCGCAGTTCGTCTTATTTAAAAAGGGAGAACCTACCATTTTTGTATTGGTAAAAACCACCAATAATATTCAATCTCCTGAAGACTACGATGTCTTATGGATGGAAACGTTTAAAGCACATGCTAAAAAGCAAAATGCCAAGGTTTGGTTTGCTGGTGTTGGTATTGCCAATGCAGAAAGTGTAGACAATCCTGTGTTTAAAGACCAGCCTTATTATGTAGCTTTCGAGGATTTTATTAAGGTGTTGGAGTAGTTGTTAATATTTAAAAAGTACTAAACAACAAGATTTACATCTTAATGCTGATTTTTTTTGGTTTTTAAACCAGCCTATTTTAGTCAATCCTTCAGCCTAAATTGTGAAATAATTTCCTTGATTGGTGTCTGTGGCCCATCTTATAGTATGATTTATAGGAACAAATCATTTTTCCATTATTGTATTACATTCTGGGCAATTAGAACCTTTAATCTCTTTCATTTACTTTTGCTAAATAAATATTAACGAAGTTAACCATACCAATCCTCATCAAAAAAAGGGGTATCAACAAAAAAGCCCGTTTCATAGAAACGGGCTTTTAAAATATGTAGTAAAAAATTACTCAGCTTTTTGTTCTAATAAATCAAAGAATTGATCTAATCTTGGCATGATAATAATTTTTGTTCTTCTGTTTTTAGCTCTGTTAGCCGGTGTGTCATTCGCAGCTAAAGGTACATAGCTCGATCTACCTGCAGCAATTAATCTACCCGGTGATACTTTATACCTTGTTTGTAAGATTCTAGCAATAGAGGTTGCTCTTTTAGCAGATAAATCCCAGTTATCTTCTAATACATCATTCTTAATCGTTTGAGAATCTGTATGACCTTCAATCATGACATCCATATTAGGTTGTGCATTTACAACATCGGCAACTTTAGCCAATACATTGTATGCTTTATCTGTTACATTGTAACTTCCACTTTTAAATAATAACTTGTCAGAGATAGAAATGAAAACGACCGTTTTTTCAACATTTATTTGAATATCTTCATCATCCAAACCTTCTTTCAATGCTTTCTTTAAATGAAAAGCTACTGCTAAATTCAAAGAATCTTTCTTTGTCATTGCTCTTCTAATATACTTAATGTATTGGTCTTTTTTACTTAACTGAATTAATGTTTCTTTAATGTTGTCATTAGCTCCTTTAGTAAGAACCGTTAAGTTATCTACAAACTCTAAGGTTCTTCTTTTGTCTTTTTGTAATTCGGTTACGGTACCTTCTAAATCAGAAATTTTAGATTGGTACTGAGTAGAAAGAGATTGCTTTTTTTCTGATTCAATTAAACACTTAGTTAAATTAGTTTTTACTGCTAATAACTCGTCTTTAGTTTTTTGATGTGTTGCCTCTAATGATGCGTATTCCTTTTTTGATACACAAGAACTTAGCAAGAAAACAACCGTTAGGGATAGAAGTGCTTTTTTCATTATTTCTTAAAAATTATTTGTTGAGCAAATGTAAAGAATTGAATGTGAAAAATTAACGAATAACCATAATTTATGATGTTTTTATGAGTATTTTATCATGTATCTTTGTTTTTAATATAATTTTAAGAATGAAAAAGTGTTTTTTACTCCTGTTGGTTAGTGTTTTAGTGTCTTGTAGCTCAAAAAAAGAAATACAAATTGTTCAATTAGAGGGATTTGTTTTTGGTACCACCTACCACATTACTTTTTTAAATGAGAGCCCAAATACCTTTCAAAAATCAATTGATAGTGTGTTTCATTTAATGAATAAATCATTGTCTACTTATATTCCAACTTCAGATATTTCTAAAATTAATAATGGAGACACTACTGTTGTTATTGATGCCTATTTAGAAGAGGTATTGCAAAAATCGAAGCGTATTTATACCGAAACTGATGGCTATTTTGACCCAACAGTTGGTAATTTAGTAAATGCTTATGGTTTTGGTTCTAAAGAACTAAAGAAAGAAATTGATAGTGCAGCAATTTTAAAGATGATGCAATTCGTAGGTTTTGATAAGATAACTGTAAAAAATAAGAAGGTACTTAAAGAGGACTCACAAATATATTTCGATTTTAATTCGATTGCCAAAGGTTTTGGAGTTGATGTAGTTGGGCGTTTTTTAGAAACTAAAAACATCAGCAATTATTTGGTTGAAATAGGCGGCGAAATTAGGGCTAGAGGAAAAAATAAAAAAGAACAATTTTGGACAGTTGCTATAGAAAAGCCAAATACAGATGGTACACAATCTATACAAACCACTATTCAGTTAGAAAATGAATCCATGGCAACTTCTGGGAACTACAGAAAGTTTAGAATTACTAAAGAAGGTAAAAAATATGTGCACACTGTTAACCCAAAAACTGGCTTTGCATCAGAAAGTAATTTGTTAAGTGCTTCTGTGATTTCACAATCAGATTGTGCAGATGTAGATGCCTATGCTACCGCTTTTATGGCAATGGGATTAGAAAAAACGATACGCTTCTTAAAAAACAATCCAAAAGTTCATGTTGTTTTGCTCTTTTTAGATGAAAATGGAAAGATACAAGAGTATAACTCTAAGAAATAGAGGAGTCTATATTTTTTCTTATATTAGCTAGACTCAACTAAGAACGACTGACTTAACACCTTATCTATGAAAAAAACACTATTTATTCTAGTTTTCATGCTCTCCTCTACTTTTTTTTATGGACAAACAAACGAAGAAATAGCGGGAGTTTACATTAGAAAAGCGCAAAAGAATTATTCAAAAATAGAGATTGATGAAGCTGCAAAAAACTTCAATAAAGCGATCAAACTTTTAGATACAATTAACAGAGCATCCATTGCAAGGTTAGGAACCTTAATTCAATTTGAGTTGCAGAAATATGATGTAGCAAAAAAATATGCTCGTTACTATTTTAAATTAGTGAAAAATAAAAAATCTGAAGATTATACACAATTATTAGATTTATACGTAACCATTGAAGAAGAGTTAGAAAAAGTTGAGTTAGAAAAATTGAAACAAGAAAATGCTAGATTGGCAAGAGAAAAAGAAGCAAGAAGAATAGATTCTTTAAAGACAGTTTGGCAGAAAAAAGCAGATGCATTGACGTTGAAAATCACCAGTATTGATGCTTTTAATAAAAATAATATTTCAATTTTTAAAAGCGGTGAATTTGTAGGCATTGTAGACCATTTGGGAAATATTATTGTGAAAGCAGATACATACAAAGCGGTTAAAAATTACGATGGACTAATATTGTTATTAGATAAAGCCAAAGAGCCAACAAAAATTTATAGTTATAATACACATACCAAATCAGGAGCTCTTCTGCCAAGTATTTCTGAGTTTAATACCCTGTCTACTCATTATGGAGATGTAATGATGCCAAGGGGAAACGGAACGATTGTCACCTATCCAAACAATTCATTTAAAGCATTTATTTATAATGTAAACACAAATCAGTTTGCTAAAATAACAGATGAAAAAGCCTTGTTTAAAGAATTAAGAAAAACAGATAAAATTGATAAATATAACAAAGAAGGTGAAGTGAAATTAGGCAAGGACTGGTTTAGTTTTGGAGGGCATATTGGAGGAGGAGTTTATGTGTTGTACAAGCAAGGTTATAAACTGCATGGGTTTTTATGTAGTTTAGATGGTACCGTTTTAAAAACGAATAATTACCAAGGAATAGGCGCTTTTCATAACGGAAAATACCATGTTATAAATGATAGTGAATCTTATTGGGTAAACCAAAACGGAACAAAAGTTTCTGACCCTACAAATGAAACAGGGAAGTACACTGGGAACTCCAAAATTGTACCTTTAGAAAAAGGAGGCTTTCAAATTCATCAAAAAATTGATGGGTATGATTATATAATTCTTGGAAACGAAAAATTAGAATTCTTAGAAGATTTCTTAAGAAAACATCCGTAGGCTATTTAAAACATACAGGCAATATTTCACCTTTAGATAAACAAAATCTCTCGACCATTTCTGGAGCGATTTTTTTTGTGTAATCTACTTCATCTACTTTAAAACCTATAGAGCGAAGCTTGTTAAAATAATCTCTACCATACACCCGTACATGATCGTATTGCCCAAATATTTTAGCTCTTTCTTTCTGATCTGTAATAGAATCGTCTTCAAAGGTTGTTGCTCTAGTTAAGTCTTGCGGAATTTGAAAGATACCCATTCCACCAGGTTTTAAAACGCGATAGAGTTCTTGCATTGCTTTTGTGTCATCAGTTATATGCTCTAACACATGATTGCAAAAGACTACATCAAAAGAATTCTCATCAAAAGGCAAGTCACAAATATCTGCTTTTACATCAGCAATAGGAGAATATAAATCGGCAGTAGTATATTCTAAATTAGTTTGTTTCCTAAAAATAGGTAAAAAACATTGCTCAGGAGCCATGTGTAAAACTGTTTTTTTTACAGTAAAAAAATCTGTTTGCTCCTTTAGATATAACCAAAGTAATCGGTGTCTTTCTAAAGAAAGGGTACTTGGAGATAATGCATTTTCTCTTTGTTTGCCATAGCCATATGGTAAAAATTTTCGAAAACTTTTTCCATTTATTGGATCCGTAAATGTATTTCCTTTTAAGGATAAAGCTATTACAGGCCTTACTAAATAACTTAATTTTATTAGTAGTGGTCTTGGAAATAGGTTCAGAAAAAATTTAAAGATTGTTTTCAAAAGCCAATTATTTGTAATCTTCTCTAACAGGAGAAAAGATATCTGTTACTTTACAATTTGTCAATGCTTTCGCAGAATGCAGTATATTAGAAGGAATCACTGCAATCATTCCTGGTTTGTATATTGCAGTTTCTCCGTTTATTGTAAGTTGTAATTCCCCTTCTGTAACCTGAGTTGTTTGTGCGTGAAAATGTGCGTGTTCTGGTAATTCTGAACCAGCGGTTATTTCAACAAAACCGATGGTATTGGTTTTAGTGTGAACAAATCTAGCTGTAAAACCAGACAGAATTTCTTTAGAAGGGATGTGAGAAATTTGAATTTTCATTATAGTACAAATTCTTTTTGTCTAAACTCTTTTTCTTCGTCAGAAGTAATTCCTAAAGCTTCATAGATATAATTAAATGTAGAAAGTAATTCTGGTTTTCCATCTACAATTGCAACATCATGTTCAAAATGAGCACTTGGTTTTCCATCTCTAGTTAAAATAGTCCAACCATCTTTTAAATGATTTATTTTATGAGTACCCAAGTTAATCATTGGCTCAATTGCTACAACCATTCCATTAACAAACTTTTTTCCTCTTCCTCTTTTCCCGTAGTTTGGCATTTCTGGGTCTTCATGCATCTCTTTTCCTAAGCCGTGTCCTACCAACTCTCTTACCACTCCATAACCATGTTTTTCAGCATAGTTTTGAATTGCAAAACCTACATCTCCAACTCTGTTGCCAGCTTTCAACTCTCTAATACCCTCGTATAAACTTTGCTTCGTTACATCCAGTAATTTTTTAGTTTCTGGAGCAATTTCGCCTACTTCAAAAGTATAGGCATGATCACCGTAAAATCCATTTTTTAAAGCACCGCAATCAATCGAGATAATATCTCCTTCAATCAACGGTTCATTCGTAGGGAATCCATGTACAACTTGTGCATTTGGACTCATACATAATGTATTTGGGAAATCATACAGGCCTAAAAACCCTGGAATTGCTCCTTCGGAACGAATATATTCTTCTGCAATTTTATCTAATTGTAATGTGGTAACACCAGGTTTTACTTCTTTGGCAAGTATTCCTAAAGTTTTAGAAACGATTAATGCACTTTCGCGCATGATTTCTATTTCTTCTAAGGTTTTAATTTTAATCATTGTACTCTATAATTAGTCCGCAAATATACTTTAAAAAACACAACTAAAGAAAATTGATATATTTCTTTAGAATATGATATTTGACAGATTTTAAGCGTGTTTCTGAATGTACGTTTGCTTAGTTTAAAACCAAAATTATGTATACATCTGTAATAACAAGAGCAGCTGTGAAAGGTGCAAAGTTAAATGATAGTGATTATAAGGTAAAACGATTAAACAGCGGGTAAAGGAATTGGTAAATATTGCACATCTAGATTTTAGATAAAGTATAGTAAGAAGTTATATTGATGGAATCAAATAAATAAAAATATATAAGTCAGAATTATTTAAATCGAGAGAAAAAACCTTTCTTTTTAGGTGCTTCAGGTTCGTAGTTGAAAATAAGTTTATAGATTTCTGTCCAGCCTAAAAACCCCCCAATGTTTCTGTCATCAATAAATAAATCTGCATGAATTTTTCGGCTTATTTTACCATCAAATTCTTCTTCTGGATAGTTTTTGTTTACAGCATAAAAATCAATACCATTTTCTTTGCAAAAGTCAACTGCTTCTTTTAGTTTTCGACCACTTCTATACGTCCACAATATTAACCGGTGACCATCTGCTTGCATTTTTTTAATAGTGTCAAAAGCAAAAATCATTGGCTTGCCAATTTTAGGATATCCATCTTCTACAATAGTTCCGTCAAAATCTATAGCAATAATCAAATGGTCTTTTGGTATCATATATTATTTAGAATGATCGTAAGAGTGTTTGTAATCTTTACCAGTTAAGATTTGTAGCATATCTTTTTCTAAAGAAACTCTGGCATATTCTACGTAACGTCCAATTTCTTTTCCGTCTTTGTAAAAAATAAAAGTAGGAACTCTAAAAATATTCAATCCTTTTTGTAAGTTGTCAGGCGTTTTTTTTCCTCTATTTACAGTGATCATTTTAAGATTTTTTAAATCAAATTCTGCTGCTTCTAAAACTTTGTAAAACCTAGGAGTTTCTCTTTTGCTATCTCCACACCAAGTGCCCATAAATGCTTTTATAGTAACATCTTTTAATGCTTTTTTTAATTTTTTTGTTGTCTTTTGATCTACTGTGTAATTTGTGTAATAGCTATTAAACCATGCTGTATATGGTTGTTGGTCAAAATCTACTCTTGCTGTAATTCCAGTTAAATCTCCAGAAGCATTTTTTGTGGCGTTTTTTTGTTGTGCAGTACAATTAACATTAATTGTTAAAACAAATAGTAATATTAGCTTTTTCATAGTGGTAGTTAAACTAAGGGTTTTTGGGTCATTTCTTTTGGTTGATTCACTCCCATTAATTTTAATATTGTAGGAGCAATATCGCCTAAGATACCATTTTTTATTGATTTTATTTCTTTGTCAATTAAAATGAAAGGAACAGGGTTTGTTGTGTGAGCAGTGTGTGGAGTTCCATCTGGATTCATCATTGTTTCACAGTTTCCGTGATCTGCAATTAAAATGGTTGTATAATTATTGTCTAACGCCGTTGTAATAACATTTTTTGTAACAATGTCTACAGCTTCACAAGCTTTTATAGCAGCAGTAAAATCTCCAGTATGACCAACCATATCTCCATTCGCAAAATTTAAACAGACAAAATCAACAGCACCATTCTCTAATTCAGGAATGATGGCATCTCTAATTTCGTAGGCACTCATCTCAGGTTTTAAATCGTAGGTTGCCACTTTAGGAGATGGACATAATAATCTTTTTTCTCCCTCAAACTCTTGTTCTCTTCCTCCAGAAAAGAAAAAAGTAACATGTGGGTATTTTTCCGTTTCGGCGATTCTGATTTGTTTTTTACCAGCTGTTTCTAATACTTCTCCTAATGTGTTTTCAATATTATTAGAATTGTAAATAACGTTGATGTTATTAAAATTCTCGTTGTAGTTTGTCATGGTAACAAAATACAATGGAATCTTTTTCATATTCAAATCAGGAAAATCATTCTGACTCAATACATTGGTTAATTGTCTTCCTCTATCAGTTCTAAAATTAAAGAAAATAACCACATCGTCTTTCTGGATGGTTCCCTTTGGTTGTCCGTTTTCGTTAACCATAATAATTGGTTTGATAAACTCATCTGTAACACCAGCATCATAACTTTTCTGAATGCTTTCTGTTGCGTTTGTAGATTTAATTCCATTTCCATGTACCAAAGCATTATATGCTAATTGAATTCTTTCCCAACGATTATCTCTATCCATGGCATAATATCTACCTGTAACTGATGCTAAGGTTCCATTAGTTTCTTCTAAGGTGTCTTCAATGTCATTGATGAAGTATTTACCCGATTTAGGATCACAATCTCTACCATCTGTAAATGCATGTAAAAACACATTTTCTACATTGTTATCATTGGCCGCTTTTAATAAGCCTTTAAGATGCGTTATGTGTGAATGAATTCCGCCATTAGAAACTAATCCTAAAAAATGCACATTTTTATTGTGCTTTTTGGCGTAATCAAAGGCAGTAATCAGCGTTTTTTCTTTTGCTAGAGTATCTTCTTCAACAGCTTTATTTATTCTTGCTAGGTTTTGATATACAATTCTACCAGCTCCTAAATTCATGTGTCCAACTTCAGAGTTGCCCATTTGGCCTTCTGGCAAACCAACATGTTCTCCATCTGTGCGTAAACTTGCATGTGGGAAATCGTTGTATAAGGAGTTTATGTAAGGTGTTTTTGCATTGTATATAGCAGATACTTTAGGGTCTTGTGTAATTCCCCAACCATCTAATATTAGTAAGATTACTTTTTTATTCATACTGATAGATTATCCTGTAAAATTAAGAAAGATTTTTAGCTTGGTCACATTATTTTACGAAACCGTTAGAGATTGAAAGTTAATTTAACTAAACCATAAAATTAAAAAGGAGGTCAATATAATAATTGACAGAAGAATTCCTTTTTTTAGAAGGCGTTCTTTGTTTTCTTTTATGATTTTTTCTCTAATCTCTTTTAATAATTTGGGACTCGCTTTTTTATCTATGGATCCTTTTTTATAAGTAGCAGATATTTTTGAAGATTTGAAGTGGTCAATACTTCTCGCCTTCAAATTATTTTTCAAACTGCTAATCATAGAAGAAGCATGACTAGAAAAACCTCCAAGACCATTGTAATTTCTTCCTCTCATAATAATTAATTTTAAGCTATAACTATTAGTAGGGAAATGTATGTGAAAGTTACAATTATAACTCGTTTTTCATTTTCACAAATACAGCTTTCTGTTCTTTTGTTAAGTTGTCTGCTGTGAAAATTGAAATCCCTTTTGCGCCATTTTCTTTGGCAATAGTAATGGCCTTCTCTAAATCTTTTGCATCTCTTAAAGCTGGCGCATACAGTCCCGAAATAATAGGGAAATCAACATCAGAAACGCCCTGTTTGGTAGCAAAGCCAATCCAATTAATATTTTCTCTATAGAAATTTTGATATAACATTGGGTATGCAGTGTCTAAGTTCCAATCATTCCAAGCCTGTCTTACCATTTGTCTTGACATTTCTGGAAAAGGAAATACAGCAGCAGTAACTTTTTGATCTTTAGCATGTGCAATATCAATAATTCCATTTACCAAACTTGTAATGGCATTTAAACGATATTGTCTCCATTCTGTAGACAATTCGGGGTGTTTAAAATCCATTGGGTCTTTGTCAAAAATATTCTTAAAACCTGCTCTTGCCAATGGGTGATAATCATAATCATATTCTGGCATTTCAGTTTCTTGAACCAAGTTGTATTTGGGTTGTAAATCTGCTCCTAAAATTACATCTGGATATCGAACATAATCTAAATGAACAGATGCCAATCCTTTTATCTGCATCATTTTTTTTGCATTGTGAATGATGTGTTTTCTAGCTTCTGGATGAAATGGACTCAACCATTGATAATAATTCACATAGGCTTTGTATTCTAAAGAATTTTGCCCATTTCTATTTACAGCATACCATTCAGGGTGTTTCTGAGCAACGGTATCACCAGGTCTATTTAAGGTCCACATCCAACCATGCACTTTGATGTTTTTCTGGTTTGCAAGCGGAATTATTTTTTCTAAAACTTCTGGAGATCCACCTATTAAAATTTCGCTAATACCTAAAGAATCGTAATAATTTAATCTTTTAGTCCATGCTTTTTTTTCGAATTTTTTTCCAGCATTTACCCAAGAGCTAAAAATGAATTTTGAAGGTTTTTCTGGTTTTTTCTCTTTTTGATTGCATGATAGAAAAAGAGATAGGATTGATAATAGAAGAATTTTTTTCAAAAGAATTAGTTTTTAGTATTGTTTATTTTTTTACGTTGTATCAACCCCGTTTCACTGATTGAATAGCTGCTGTTTTTTTTTTGATTCTGAGTTTGAATGGTAAAACCTGTATGTGTTTTTAAAAAAGAAGCATGGATTGTTTCTTGCGCTATTTTAATGGGTTCAAATTGAATTTGAAAACCAGGTTCTTTTTGTTTTAAATACTTTAATTTTTTAAATGCTATCGACCTAAACAACGCATAGGTAACTTGTTCGGTTGGTACATCTGTTTGATGCGTAAATTCAATGGAAGAAGTAGGAGAGCTATCTGAGAATTGAATGTATCCCCAGTTTTCTGGTAAATGCATATTAATAGCACCTTGATTAGACCAAACCCAATTGTATTCGGGTAGAAACTTGTTGTTTACTTTTTTTCTAGAATAGACGTTGTCAGTTATATCATGATCCCATTGTACTCTAGAAAAATTAATTCGCCATTGTTCACCATCTTTTGGATTTACTTTTGGCCTGTTTTTTAATTCAGCAAAAGCAGGTAAAGGAATCGCCATTTCTACAGACCAATATTCATCAATATCATTGGGGTTGTTCAAAGTTCCTTTAATAGAAACTGCAGATTTCAAATTGTTTAAATTCCATCTGTTTTTTGGTTTTCCACCAACATTATAAGGTTTATTTAAGGCCAAATCCCAAATGGTTCCTAGGGCATTAATTTCTATTTCACCATAATTATGAGTGTCATTAGAAGGGCTAATAAACACTTCAAAATCGTTGTTGTAAAAAATAACTTGATCTCTTACTTTAATGTCTCCCCAAATATGTTTTTCATTTAGTTTTGCATACACATATAAAAAATGGTCATCCCAAAGCATTTTTACATTTGTCTGCTGACTCGGAATCTTTATACCCTCAATATCAATAAAGTTTGATGTGAATTCTGCATTCTTCCAATCGTTCTCGGTTGCCTTTCCATCTATAATTAATGGAGTAGTCGTTTTGTAAACAACATAAGTTTTTGGGCTTACAATTTCTGAATCTAGCTCAACAGAAATTGTCTTTTTTTTAGCGCAATTAGAAAATGTAACGACTAAAAAAATTAAATAGGTTAGGCTGGAAAAGGGATTTTTCAAGGTGGATTTTATTTTGATAGCAGCTAAGATAATAAATAGGAGCTTTTAAATAATAATTTTATGTAAATCAATCTCAAAACATGTAACTTTACAAAGTAAATTATCAACTTAAAAAAGAGTGCAAGCTCGTATCTTTGTAAAATGGAGAGTCATTTTGAATTGAATGAAGTAACCAGGAAATTACCGAAACATCTACATAAGTTTATTGTTAAACAACCCTATAGTGAGTATACTGCTCAAAATCAAGCGGTTTGGCGTTATGTGATGCGAATGAATATTGATTATTTAGGTAAAGTTGCTCATAAGTCTTATTTAAATGGCTTAGAGAAAACAGGAATTTCTTTAGATACAATTCCAGAAATGGAGGGTATGAATCGTATTTTAAAAGAAATAGGATGGGCCGCAGTTTCTGTTGATGGTTTTATTCCACCAAATGCATTTATGGAGTTTCAAGCGTATAATGTATTGGTAATTGCCTCCGATATGAGAACGATTAATCATATTAAATATACACCTGCACCAGATATTATTCACGAAGCTGCTGGACATGCACCAATTATTGCCAATCCAGAATATGCAGAGTATTTGAGACGTTTTGGAGAGATTGGAAGCAAAGCAATTTCATCTTCTAAAGATTATGAAATGTATGAGGCAATTCGATTATTATCCATCTTAAAAGAAGATCCAAGTTCTGCGGAAGAAGATGTTGCAGAAGCTCAAAGTGCAGTAGAGGAATTGCAAAATAATATGGGAGAAATGTCAGAAATGGCACAAATTAGAAACTTACATTGGTGGTCTGTAGAGTACGGATTGATTGGTGAATTAGATGACCCAAAAATATATGGCGCTGGATTGCTTTCTTCTATTGGAGAAAGTGCTTGGTGTTTAACAGATGCCGTTAAAAAGTTGCCATACACTTTAGAAGCGGCAAACAAAAGTTTTGATATCACAAAACCGCAACCACAGCTATTTGTAACACCAGATTTTGCAAAGCTCAGTTTGGTTTTGGAGCAATTTGCAAATACCATGTCGCTTAGAAAAGGAGGCATAAAAGGAGTAAAAAAACTTATAAATTCTAAAAACCTAGGAACCATAGAATTGAGTACTGGAATTCAAGTTTCTGGTCATTTTAGTAATGTGATTGAGTTTGATAATAAATCTATTTACATTCAAACAACCGGACCAACAGCATTGGCAAATAGAGATAAAGAATTAATTGGTCATGGTGTAGCATATCATGCGGAAGGATTCGGGAGTCCAATTGGAAAACTGAAAGGAATTAATATTCCAATTGAAGATATGAGTCCGAGAGATTTGGAAGCCTATGGAATTTATGAGGGAAAAGAAACTACATTAGAATTTGTAGGAGGTGTGAAAGTCGTTGGAGAGGTAATTACCGGAACAAGAGATTTACAGGGAAAGATTCAGCTAATTTCTTTTAAGAATTGTACGGTAACTTTTGAAGGGGAAATTTTGTTTGATCCTTCTTGGGGTATCTATGACATGGCTGTTGGAGTAGAAGTTGTTTCGGCATATTCTGGCCCGGCATCGGTAAATTCGTTTGAAGAAGTGAATAAGGTTTCTGAAACTAAAACGCATAAAATTCAATACACAGAAAAACAAAAGTCATTGTATAATTTGTACGCTCAAGTAAGAGCCTTAAGAGAGACTGCTGCTCTTACTGAAATGAAAATGGAAGAAATATACAATGAATTGATCGCTAATTATCCCAGTGACTGGCTATTAATGCTAGAATTGTATGAAGTTTCTGTGAAGAATAATTTTCCAAATCAGAAAGTATTAATCAAAGAATTAGAAAAAATGAAATGTAACAAAAGCTACACTACGCTTATAGAAAAAGGCATAGCTTTGTGTTCAAATTAATATAAGATCAAAAATCATGGGTTTATTGAACCTGTTTAAAAGAAAAAACATGGAATCAGAGATTAAAGAATATTTAGAAAACGGAGCTGTTATTTTAGATGTTAGAACAAAAATGGAATGGGATGAAGGGCACAGCGATGGAGCGGAACATATAGTTTTGAATTTAATTCCTTTAAAGTTAGAAGAAATCAAAGCATTTAATAAGCCTGTAATCGCCGTTTGTAAAAGTGGTGGTAGAAGTGGGCAGGCAACTCAGTTTTTATCAAGTAATGGAATTGATGTAATTAATGGCGGGCCTTGGCAAAATGTAGATCAATATCTTTAATAGCCATAATTATTAAAACCAGATTTACGATGTCTTCTTAAACGCCTCATTACTTTTAGTGAGGTGCTTACTTTTCTAATTACTGCCATAACTCCTCCAAGAAGAGCACCTGTAAAGGCTCCCATGGTTAACGGATCAAAATTATGTCCTGTAATTATGTATTTCAAATAAAATACAAGCATTCCAATTAAGATCGATACTAAAAATATTTGTAGTTTGGATTTTGATAAGTGCGCATACAATCCACAAAAGATTCCTGTGGTTATTGACGTTGCAGTTATTTTTGTCCAGAAAATATCGACAATAGGCGTCCCTTTAGGTAAGAAAAAGGAAGTTGTGAACAATCCAATTAAGGTTCCTACTATAATTCCAATGCAAATTTTTTGAATCATTTTTTTAAATCGGGGAAATTAAACAGGTTAAATTTAGTGAAAATATTTTAATCGATGCGATAGATTCATTTTAAACTAAAAAAAATC
>MAAC01017605.1_pt1 | contig 17615 bp, 16 predicted proteins | sample 1115981 | NCBI WGS metagenome assembly MAAC01 (sample SAMN04961126, study PRJNA320927) | seawater metagenome | isolation source: sample BD02T64 sea water enriched with oil for 64 days | place: USA:Gulf of Mexico | collected 2013-07-27 | reverse complement strand
TTAACAAACGGATTCTATTTCATTAAATTCAAAAACAAACGAATAATTAAGTTTATAAAAAAGTAAGGTAGGCCAACAACGCATATAATATATTGCTAGCTTTTAGCATAAATTCTAACTAAGCACTGATTTTAAAATCAACAAATTGAGGAATCCCGTAAAGTGGTTCCTTTTTTTGTTTATAGACTATTACATAATTAGCCACGCGCCAACTGGCCCATTCGCTAAAAATATCTACCAGACATTTTCTTAACACTCTGTCCTGTAGCAGATGCTAAGATATATAGTGTCACAAATCTGTCACTTCACTAAAATCCTGAAGGCAAATTACCTACAATCTAGTAAAGCAATTTTTAAACTCTAAATAATAAATACTATATTTAACTAGAAATCAACTAGCTACATCCCTATTTATTCCTATGATAAAATTCTTTAGATTGTCGCATCATAATTTTGTAACACAAAATCAAAGGTCTAGTAGATCTTTGGTGGAGATAGCCGCTTGCTGACTAACAAATTTTAAATTATGATAAATTTTTTTAGACAAATTAGAAAATCCCTGCTCTCAAAAAATAAAACAGGAAAGTATTTAAAATATGCCATTGGAGAAATTGTGCTTGTGGTGATTGGAATTCTAATTGCTTTGCAAATTAATAATTGGAACCAACAGCGTATCCAGAATAAAGAGGAACAAGTGGCGCTAGTAAATTTAACGCAGGATTTTGAGTATAATTATAGGACTTTGGATAGCATCTTAATCGAAACCAAAGAAAATATAGGAACACAATTTCTAATTCTAAATCATACAGGGAATAAGCCAAAATCTATGACAAGGGTTGAATTTAATACTTCACTCAATGATTTAAATGATATTAATGAATTTTATCCAAGAAATGGTTACTTGGATGATCTAGTTAATTCGGGAAGCTTAGGGATTATTCGAAATCAAAAGTTAAGAAATAAGTTATCTTCTTGGAATCCTGCTTTTGATTACATCAAGTCTCGCGAAAAAGAACTCGAGATTGCACGAGATAGAGTTTCTATTATGATAATAGAAAAAGCTAGTTGGTTAAATGCCGATGCTGTTTCCTCCGCAGAAACTGTTAAAAATAATGTGTTTCCAAATTCTGGTTTTGATATTGATAATAGAAATCTATTAGATGAACTTGCATTTGAAAACAACACAGAGAACATTATTTATCAAAATGACAAACTAACACTAAGCCATGAAAAGGGATTATCATTAATTACTCAAATTCTAGAATTATTAGAAAAGGAGATTAAGAAAAAATAACGAAAGCACAACAACCAACCAATGATCAAATTCTTTCAAAAAATACGATACGACCTTATGGAGAAAAACAAAACAGGAAAGTATTTGAAATATGCAATTGGAGAAATTGTGCTTGTTGTAATAGGGATATTGATTGCACTTTCCATCAATAATTGGAATGAAGGAAGAAAAAGAATAAATCAAGGCAAAGACTATATCAACGAAATAAATAATGATGTAAAAAATGATGTGGCCAACATAAAAAACGTGCTCTATGAACTCGAAGAACAGAAACGAAGCTCTCGTTTCGTGCTTAATATTTTCGAAAGTAAGGATAAGTTTGTTGCCGACTCAAGTTTGTTTGTAGATCAAAACTTAAATACTAGCCAAATTATACCAGTACAACGACAAAGTAACACCTGGGATGAGTTGAATGCAACCGGTCAGGTTGGAATTATTGATAACGATTCGCTCAAATTACTAGTAAAACAATTTTACGAACAATATGATACTCGGATTTACCAATATTTGGAAACCCCTGGGCAAGTGCGCAACGCAAATAGGACCACTATGCAGGAATGCCTTAATAGAATCGGTACAGATAAATTTTGGAAAGAAGGAGGAAACAAAAACCATGACAAATCGTGGTTTAGTTGCTACCTAAACAACCCAAAGGCTTTAAAGGAGATTCGTGTGATCTACTCCTCAACACATTGGCAATTACATCATTTTAACAAGCTACTAAATAAAGGGCAATCTGTTATTGAGTATATGGATAAAACAATTCCTGCAGATTTATAGGTTTATTTCAAGAATACAAAGAAAAATAAAACGAAAGGCGAACACCGTGTATAATTAATTGCTGGTTCTCAACGACTTGGAGAATCAAACGGATTTTCCTACGGTTCGTTTCTTTTTGCCAAATTAGTCCCAGCCATCGCAACAAACCATACACAATCCTGTTAGCAACTATAAGAACTAAACAAACTACTTCAATATAAAACTTCATCACAAAATAAGTTGACAAACAACTTTATATGCGTATTCAAATTAGTTAATAGTGTGATGAAATCACTTTATACCTCAATACTGTTTTTGTGTCCCTTGTAACTAGGTGTTTAAAACTATTACTTTAATAAGGGTGAAATTGAAATTAGTTTTGCTTGAACCAATTTAAGAAATCAACAGAAATGAAAACTAAAATATACAATTACTTAAGCAAACCCTATGTAGTAGTTTTAATAATGCTCATTGCGCCAATATTTGGGTTTATTGATAGAAACTTCGTCTTTTTTTTCGGACTTGGTATTGCCTTTCTAATTTTATGGGGAAGCAATTTTGATTGGTCAAAATTCGGGATTGGAAAAAAAATAAACAAGAAAACAGTTTTAAAGAGTTTGCTCATAACTGTACTACTTATTATTGGTTTTGACATACTACTGGACCCCATACTGAAAATGTTTCTTGGCGAATATGATTTATCATCTTTAGATCATGTTAGAGGTGACCTTGGAGGGTATATAGCTTTAATGATTATCATGTGGATATTTGCTGCGTTTGGTGAAGAGTTTCTATTTCGTGGTTATTATATGAAGGCATTAGCTGAGTTATTAGGTAATAACAATAAGGCTTGGTTACTCTCAGCAATTACTACTTCAATCTATTTTGGCGTATCTCACGGTTATCAAGGAACTATTGGAATGGTGTCTTCATTTTTGTGGGCTTTCTGTATTGCAATGATATTCAGTAAAAACAGGAATAACTTACTATTACTTGTGATAGTTCATGGATTATATGATACTGTAGGAATAACACTCCTTTATTTAAATAAGGATCATATTATTTCTGATTGGGTGCAACAATTGTTTTAAACTATTATTGCTTTTTCACAATCAAATCCGATTAAAAAGAATTGCCAAAAACTTGTATAATCAAAATCGCAGGTTGTAATAGATACATGACTGATTTGCTATCACCGATTCGTCACTTTACTAAAATTCTTAAGGTAAATTACCATCAATCTAGCAAATCTATTTTTAAACTCTAAATAATAAATATTATATTTAACTAGAAATCAACTAGCTACACTCCTATTTAATCCTATGATAAAGTTCTTTAGAAAAATTAGGCAACAACTTCTGACTGAAAACAAAATCAATAAGTATATATTATATGCAATTGGTGAGATTGTGCTTGTGGTTATTGGAATATTGATTGCGCTAAGTATTAATAATTGGAATGAGACTAAAAAATTGCGTAATCGGGAAACTAAACTTTTGAGTGAATTAACATTAAATCTTGACACAAACATAATAAACCTTGAAAAGGATATAAAAACACAAAAAAGAGGGCTTTGGTGTATTAATTACATTATCGATCATGTGGATCACAAAAGACCTTTTAATGATTCCTTGCCTAACTATTTGCAAATAGCAAATCAAGCACCAGATGTAGTGTTGACCTCATCCGCTTTTGAAACTTTGAAATCTTCAGGAATAGAATTAATTGAGTCCGATTCATTAAGAAAGGAAATAACCCATTTGTATGAAGTAGTTTACCCTACCCTCATGCAAGAAACACAAAGACTGGAGGACCAAGTATGGTCGACCGCTGTTGTTCCTTTGTATCAAAAACATTTTAGAAATGATATTAAAAGTAATATATGGATTCCTAATGATTATGAGACCTGGTTGAAGGATAAAGAATTTATTAATATGTTGAGTTTTAGAGGAAGATTAAGAATACAGTCAACAGATCGAAAAGAGAAGGTTGCCAAACAAACTATAGCAGTTCAAAAATTAATAAAGGAAGTACTAAATAAACGAAATCCTGATTAAACTGATTCAAAAAAATTTGAAAAACTTACCAAGGTCACAAAAACTGAGTATGCTTTAATTGTTGAAGTGGTAAAATTGATCAACTTCATGCTGAACTTGTTTCAGCATCTCATAATATTTATAACGGGCTTACTTAATTGTAGACCCTTTTTTAGTTACACCTATTCACAAATGATAGCAGCCTACTAGCAAATTTATGTATCGGTGCAGAGATCACCTCTAGTGTTGAAATATAAAACGAATTAAACCGTACCTTTGCACTCTATGCAAACTAAAAAACTTTCAGATTGGTTACCAACAACAAACAAAGAAGTAAAAATTCGAGGTTGGGAGGAGCTAGATGTTATATTATTTAGTGGAGACGCTTATGTAGATCATCCTTCATTTGGACCAGCTGTTATTGGTCGTATTTTAGAAAGTTATGGATTGAAAGTAGCTATTGTTCCGCAACCAAGTGTGAACGATGATTTGCAGGATTTCACAAAACTAGGAACGCCAAAATTATTTTTTGGAGTTACTGGTGGTTGTATGGATCCAATGGTGAGTAATTATACGGCCAGTAAAAAACGCAGAGATAAAGATGCTTATACACCAAATGGTGATAAAGGATTTCGACCTGATTACGCCACATCAGTTTATTCAAGTATTTTAAAAGATAAGTTTCCAGATATTCCTATTTTAATAGGCGGAATTGAAGCTTCTCTGCGTCGTGTAACGCACTACGATTATTGGAGTGATAAATTAATGCCAAGTATTTTAGAAACTTCTAAAGCAGATATGTTGGTTTATGGTATGGGAGAACAACCTTTGCGAGAAGTTGTTGAGCTTTTGCAAAAAGGAGTCCCTTTTTCAAGTTTAAAAACCATAAAACAAACCGCCTTTTTAATAAATAAAGATGAAATCATTCCTAAAAATAAAAATTGGGACGATGTAGAAATTCATTCACATGGTGTTTGTATCAAAAACAAGAAAAAGTTTGCCTCTAACTTTAAAGTTATAGAACAAGAATCAAATAAACTTAAAGCAAGACGAATTTTTCAAGGCATAAAAGACAGAACATTGGTGATAAACCCACCATTTCCAACGATGTTAGAAAAGGAAATTGATGAATCTTTCGATTTGCCTTATACACGTTTACCACATCCAAAATATAATAAACGCGGACCGATTCCTGCGTTTGAAATGATCAAATTTTCTATTAATATTCATCGTGGTTGTTTTGGAGGTTGTAGTTTTTGTACAATTTCGGCACACCAAGGAAAATTTATTGCAAGTCGTAGTGAAGCATCCATTTTAAAAGAAGTGGATATCGTTGCCAACATGCCCGATTTTAAAGGCTATTTATCAGATATTGGAGGCCCTTCAGCTAATATGTATAAGATGAAAGGGAAGATACAATCCATTTGCGACAACTGCGTGGCTCCTTCATGTATTTCGCCTGTAATTTGCAGTAATTTAGATACGTCTCATAAACCGTTAACTAAATTATATCAAGCTGTAGATAAACATCCTAAAATAAAAAAATCATTTATTGGAAGTGGTATTCGTCACGATATGTTAGTGCCAGAATTCAATAAGAATGCTGACCCAAAAGAATTAGATGATTATACGGAAGAAGTGATGACAAAGCATATTTCTGGGCGTTTAAAAGTGGCTCCAGAACACACCTCTGATCCCGTCTTAAAGTTGATGCGTAAACCTTCATTTAAATATTTTCATAAGTTTAAAGAACGTTTTGATAAAATCAATATAAAGAAGAACTTGAAGCTTCAGTTAATTCCATATTTTATTTCAAATCATCCCGCTTGTGAAGTTGAAGATATGGCAAATCTTGCCGCTGAAACTAAAGATATGGGGTTTCAGTTAGAACAAGTACAAGGTTTTACCCCTACGCCAATGACGGTTGCAACCGTTATTTATTATAGTGGATATCACCCTTATACACTAAAACCAACCAAAACTCCAAAATCTAAAAAAGAAAAGGATGAACAACATCGTTTCTTCTTTTGGTATAAAAAAGAAAATATAGATTGGATTAGAAAAACCTTGAATAAAGTAGGTCGAAAAGATTTGGTAGACGTGTTAGTGCCAGAAACTAATTCTTGGAAAAGCATTAAGCCTAAAAACGTAAAAAACACGTTTGATGATGCGATTCCTTCCAGTTATTCTCGTCGAAAATCCAAACATAAATCTAGAAATAAGAGGCGCTAATTATAGGCTATCCTTCAAGAAACTTGCCAATGCCGAAGCTTGTAGTATTACATGAAAACAACGATTATCTAGTGGTAAACAAAGCTGCTGGACTTATTAGTGAAAAAAGTCCTTACGAAGCAGTGACTGTTGAGACTCAAGTTTTCAATCATCTTTTAAAACATAAACGTAAGCCCTATATTGGTATCATACATAGATTAGATCGCGTAACAAGTGGCGTATTAATTCTGGCAAAGAAAAAAAGTGTTCTGGTAGTATTTAATACTCTATTTAGTAGTCGTAAAGTTCAAAAAACATATTTAGCAATTGTTAAAAACAATCCAGCAAAGAACAAAGGAACCTTAGTAAACTTTCTGATAAAAAATAACAAAGAAAAAAAGGCAGATATCGTCCAATCAAAATCAAAAGACGCTTTAAATTGCTCGCTTTCCTATCAAGTTATAGGCAAAAACGATTTCGGTTATCTTTTAGAAGTTAAGCCAAAAACTGGTCGATTCCATCAAATACGAGCCCAATTAGCAAATATAGGACTTCCTATTATTGGAGATGAAAAATATGGTTCAGATCAAGAGTATTTACCGCTGTCTATTTGCCTTCATGCTTGGAAATTAACATATGAAGTCTCTGGTTCTGCAGCATCTAAGACCTTCGAAGCACCTTTACCTAATAACGTTTTTTGGACATTTAAAAATACAATTAAATCCGATTGGGAGTAATATTGTAGATTGTAGCAAATAAATCACAGATTGGTGTCTAAATGTTCTACGTAATAATGAAAAAATACTTTTTAATAATACTTATGATTTCGCTATTTACTTGTACGACAACAAAAGAGATATCACAAGCAAAACCATATACCGATTTCAAAATTGTAAATACGCCACTCAAAGTGGAAAACAAGACCTTATCATTAAATGAGCTTCGGTTTTATGAAATTCAATCAGCAATGGATGGCATGAAATTGATGTATCAAAATTATGGGAAATGGAACAAAAAAATAAAAGGTAAACATCAACAAAATATTGAAAGAATTATTTGGCAGAATATTAAACTAATTGATGGAGACATTAAGACTTTTACAGTCATTGCAGATGGAACTGAAACTATGACTAACTATTTTGCTTGCCTTATGGTTTTTGATTCAGAAGAAAAGGATTGCTTCAAGACCGGACATCCATATAAAGAAAAATTAACTGAATTATTTGTGGACAAAATGAGTAGAATAGATAAAAAGACTTCAGTTTATAGATTGTTTAGATAACTAACGACTAACAACACTGATTATATTCTAAATTAAAAATCACCAATTTGAGGAATCCCGACACTGGATTCTTTTTTTGTTCATAGCCTATTGTATAATTAGCCATGCACCAATTGGCCAATTCGCTAAAAATGTCTACAGGAAATTTATTTAACGCTTTGTCCGTTTTTTATAGATTTCCTAGTCGCATATAATAGAAATGCTAGCATCTTAACTGTCACTAATGTCTCACTTTGAGGATTAGAAATAAATTTCGACAAGCATTATATCAATTCAGTTTCTGAGGTCCTTGAGAGTTATGATGTATCAGCCAGTGTTCATCCTGGATGGATTTATAAATAATCTTATAATTCATCCCATCTTCGAGCAAAAATTTAATGGTTTGAGCCATCAATAAAAATTCTTCTGATGAATCGCTAACTCTTAAAATATTATATATAGAATTAGCGGGAATAGCCATGCCCTTTGACATAGGTGAATGAGAGTAACTTTTTATGCTGTCCAACTTTGGAGCTAAAAAGACCAAGAATTTATACATTTTATTATCAAAATCAATTAAATTGTAAGTAGTGTCTTTATAAGTAACATTAACCGATTCAATTATTGCTGGCCCTACACCATGATTCTGTAAATTTAGTTCAAAGACAGGAGCAGCTGAATTAGTTGTGGTGGCCACTGTGAGGTAAGGCAAAATAGACAGATAGTTCTGCTTGCGCATTAAGTTAGTCTGATATATAAAAATAAGTAAAGTAAAAAAACTCATACTCATTGCAGAGATACTAAGCATTTTTTCGGAATTCCATTTAATTTTTGACATAAGCGTTTTATATAAGTCCTAACTCAAATGTACTAAAAATCTTCAGATAGCTGTGTTAGAATTACTTGAATGATGCTCAGGTTTTCATGTTAGGAATATGTGCGATCTAAAAACACAAACTGCACAAAAGTAATATTGTCCCACAAAAATTGCTCTTATAAGGCTCACCAAAACTGAAGATGCTCTAATAGTTGAAGTTGTAGAATAACAAAAACGTCATGCTGAACTTGTTTCAGCATCTCATATAGAATAAGGAATCTCAATACGAGGTTACTTTTTTTATTTATAGACTATTACATAATTACTCCCCGCGCCAACAAGCACATTCGCTAAAAATATCCACAGGACATTTTCTTAACGCTCTGTCCCCTTTTTCATACCTCATAGTAGCAAATGCGAGCATATTTACGGTCACTAATTTGTTGCTTTCCTAAAATATTGAAGACAAATCACAGCCAATCAGTATAGTTAGTATTCAATTCTGAATAAGAATTACTATATTTAACTAGAAATCAAACAGATACTCACCCATTCATTTCTATGATAAAATTCTTTCGGAAAATCCGTAAACAATTAATATCGGAGAACAAGTTCAGCAAATATTTAATTTATGCAATTGGAGAGATATTATTGGTAGTAATTGGAATTTTGATCGCTATTCAATTAAACGAATCCCGAAATAATAGCTTTAAACATAAACAAAAAGAAAATATCTTAAAGACATTGCAGTTGGAATTTCAATCGAATCTTTCACAACTTGATACTGTCTTGTATTATAATCAAAAAATAATAAATGCTTACCCAAAAGTAATTGAGCAAATTAAATCACAACATATAGTTACAGATGAAAAAAAAGTTCGTGAAATGATTACAGATTTAGCTTATACTTGGTCTTTTAATTCAAGTAACGGTTCACTTCGCTCAGGAATTTCATCTGGAGAAATTCATTTAATTAATAGTAATCGTCTTATAGAATTATTATTTAGCTGGGAAGATGTTGTAAAAGATTCATATGAGGAAGCTAATCAATTAAGAACACATCAATATGGTGCTATGCACATTTACCAGGACTATTTTAGAATTGGAGATCTCTGGGCAGGAATTTTTTCGGGATTAGACAGCAGAAATTATACACCGGACTTTCAGGGTTTGTTTAAAGATATATCATTTGCAGATTATGCGAGCATAAGATTTATATATTCCACCGATTATGTAACTGAATTGAATGTTTTGAAGAGTCAGAATTTGGAAATTATGGAATTGATTGATCAAGAATTGTCAAAATAACGAAAATCTAACACGCTTAGACACAATAAACACGAGCATATGAGAACAATACCAATACTATTAATTCTATCAGTAATTACACTGTCCTGCAGCAAGACTGAGCAAACAACTAATTATGAAAATTTAAAATACAACTTGTATTTTGGAGACAATAAGGCAGGCTATTTTGAAAGCTCTTTAGCTATTGACGGTTCTTATCAATATGTATTTGAATATAATGATAGAGGTAGAGGTCCTCACTTAGAAGAATCAATATGGTTAAATCAAGATGGTCTTATTGAAAAAATTCAAATCCAAGGCCATAATTATTTAAAAGATACCGTCACTGAGACATTTAGTCTAAGTCAAAATGAAGCAAAATGGGAAAGCACTTCAGAAAATGGAAGTTCCAAACCACAGCATAACGCATTTTATGTTGGTGTTAATAGCGCTTTTGGAAATACCGAATTGCTTATCCGGAAAATGCTGAGCAGTCCTGACAACTCAATTAACCTATATCCCAGCGGGAAATTAAAAATTACAGCTGTCGATAATATTCAAGTCAATGACAGTCTAAATCTAAAACTTATTGAATTCGTTGGGTTTGCTTTCACTCCAAATTATTTTTGGTTTGATATGGATGATCGCTTTTTTGCAGCACCTTCTTCGTGGCTCTCAGCAATTAGAGATGGCTATGAACCTATCTCGCAAAAGCTTTTTGAAATACAGACGGCCAAGGAAAAAGAGTACTATGCTAAAACAGCCGAGGCACTTACAGAAATACCTGAAGGACGTGTCTTGATATCAAATGTGAACCTATTTGACGCCGAAAATGGTAGCATGCTCAACAATAGGTACGTCATATTGAATGGCAATAAAATCGAAAATATCTTAGAGAATGACACCAACCTTCCAGAGGTAACCAAAATTATTGATGGGACCAATAAAACTCTACTTCCTGGTCTTTTCGATATGCACACCCATATGGATCGATCTGGGGGCATTTTAAACCTTGCAGCTGGAGTTACTTCAGCCAGAGATTTGGCAAATTCTTTTGACTTACCAGAAATCAAAGAAGAGTTTGACAATAACACTGTGATAGGTCCTAGGATTTTAATAATGAGTGGTTTTATAGATCAGGCAGGTCCATATGCAGGTCCAGTGGGTAAAATAATTAACAACCTCGAAGAAGGGATTGAAGCTATTGAATTCTACAAAGAAAGAGGCTACCAGCAAATTAAGTTATATAGTTCCATAGATCCTGACTGGGTAAAACCACTTGCCGAAAAGACACATGAACTTGACATGAAGTTAAGTGGCCATATTCCATCCTTTATGCATGCCGATCAAGCCATAAAAGATGGCTATGATGAAATTCAGCATATCAATATGCTCGCTTTGAATTTCATGTCGGATACCCTCGACACTCGAACACCTCTACGGTTTTCAATGATTGGAGAACAAGCACATACCATTGATTTCGAGGGCGAGGAATTCTTGACTTTTGTCAAACTTCTCAAAGATAAAAATATCATTATAGACCCTACGGTTTCCTTTTTTGAAGGGATGCTAGCCACTAAGGCTGGACAACCAGACCCTCAATTTGAAGAAATCCTTGACCGACTACCAATTCAAGTGAAAAGGGGGTTTTATTCTGGAGGATTACCAATCCCTGAAGGAAAAGAAAAACAATTCAAAGACTCATTTGACAAGCTCCTCGAAATGATAAAAATACTGTATGAAAATGGGATCACTATAGTTCCTGGGACTGATGCGCTGCTTGGATTTGGACTCCACAAAGAACTTGAAAATTATGTGAAAGCTGGGATTCCAGCTAGTGATGTCCTTAGAATGGCTACTATCATTTCTGCTCAAGTCACCGGCCATGCCGAGACATTAGGATCCATACAAATAGGCAAGCTTGCGGATGTCATATTGATTGATGGCAATCCACTGGAAAATATAAGTGATATTAGGCGTGTCGAACTTACCATAAAAAATGGTTACATCTATAATGCCCGAGCTCTATATGAAGCCATTGGCACCAAGCATTTTAAATAAAGTCGGTCTAAAATATGATGTTGTACTAGTCTCAACGTGCCTATTTTAAACAGCATTGAAAAATTGATAATTTATTAGTTATTAAACACCTCTAGAGGCAGGTCCTATATCTGGACGTTCTAGTTAATTTAATTTTCAACATTAGGAGCTAAAACACTATCTGTGACTGGGTTATTGTCTTGTGGAGCCACAGGCACAAATGATTTTTTAGGATACACTAAATAAAACAATAGTGCAAAACTAATTAAGAGAATTGTAATAATTACAATCCAGAATCTTCTTGTTCTTTCTTTGAGATTAGTTTCTGATTCGATTTCACTAGTAAACCTGTATCCTTTCTTTACGACAGTTTCAATCATCCGCTTTTCTTTATTGGTGTCATTTAGTAATTTTCTCAAATGTGAAATTGATTGATTTAATGCATCATCTGCACCACCATAATTATCCCAAACTTCAGAGATTAGTTGATCTCGTGAAACTACATCAGGGCTATTATTTACTAAAATTTGTAAAACTTGCATTATGCGTGGTTCTACTTTCTTTTTAATAGAAGTATTATCATCATTCGTTGATATTATTTCATTTGTATCAAAACAAATTTCTAATCGATCGGAAATCTTTACCATTTATATCATTTTCTTTTTCAAAGCTAATATTTATTTAGAATGTAATTGTACTGGATAGAAAATAAAAAGGTATTCCAAAGGTTTTTTAAATTCAACTTCGATGAATCCCTTCTACTTTTGTTTAAAACATAATAAAATGAAAAAAATTAAACATATTAGCTTAATCCTATTAAGTATTAATTCCTTATACGGACAAAATATAAACGGAAGATATGAAGGAGCAGTTTCACGAGACGGCTCAGTTCAACTGGTGAGTTTTGATTTTTATAATGAAGAAGGAATTCAAAAAGGCACCTATGAAATTCCAGAGAATGGTTTTTTTGACGTGCCCATTGATGACATTAAATTAATCAATGACACATTACATTTAAAGTTTTATTTTGGGAACTTTTTTTGCTTTATAAGCGAAAATAAAAAAGAAATAACAGGTATAAGCGAAAAATGGAATCCTAAAATACGTCTACATATAAAAGAGTCCTATAAAAAGGAAAAACCTTATGCACAAAAGAATATAACATTTCAGAATGGAGATATTCAACTTTCAGGAATGCTATACAAGCCTAGAATTGAGATGAGAAATACTGAGAAATATGTCATCCTTGTACATGGATCTGGAGCTCAAGATCGCTTTTCCCCATACTACATTTCATTAGCTCATAGGCTTTCACTGGAAGGATTTGGGGTGTTACTATATGACAAAAGAGGAACAGGTAAATCTTCAGGCAATTTTGAAACAGCCTCTATAGAAAATCTCGCCGACGACGCCGTCGCTGCCTATAACTATTTAAAGGCATTAAATGGAAGAAATCAAATTGAAGTTGGCTATCTTGGAACAAGCCAAGGCGGTTGGATTGCTCCACTTGCTGCAAAAAAAGTTGGAGATTGTGATTTTCTTATTCTAAATGTAGGGCCTGCTGTTTCCGTATTCAAGCAAGATTTGCATCGTGTTGAATATTCTATGAATGCTGATGGATGGAATCAATCTGATATTGACTTGGCAGTTGCTTATACAAAACTTTACTTTCAATTCGCCACGGATAAAAAAGAGAATATATGGTCTAAACTTCAAGATTTAATTTTAGAAGTTAAGCATAAGAAATGGGTTGAATATGTAAATATTCCCAAAAACAAGGATGATTTTGATTGGTGGACAAATAACAATTATGATCCAGAAACAACGCTAAAGAATCTTAATTGCAGAACATTATGCTTATTCGGGGAGTTTGACCCTCTTGTCCCTCCGAAAGAAAATGTAAAATTAATGACTGAATATTTAACAACATCAAAAATTAAGCATGAAATTAAAGTAATTCCAGGGGCTCTTCATGACATGAAATCCTTTCAAGGTTTAAATGGGGATAATTGGAATTGGCCAGTTGTCTTCTGGGAATGGCGTTCTGAACCTGACGAGTATATGGACAGTATTATAAAATTTTTAGATAAAAACTAACGACAATACGCACGAACTACATTGCTAATACATGCCTACTTACGAAAATTTTAGAGGATTTACTATCCAGTTTTTATTTACTAAATTGCACGCTCAAAAAACACATCGAAAATATACATCAACGCTTAGTGATAATTAGATAAATGAAATTATTAAAACGAATTATTAAAATTGTCTTCATACTCATTGGAGTCCTGTTAATTACAATTGTTATCATCCTTGGAATTGATGCTCAAAAAACCAGTTATTTGAAAGTCAAAAAGAATGAGTTTGCAAATAATGATTCTTATCTTATTATCAACGCGAATATTATCCCAATGCATCAAGACACTATTTTAATTAATAAAATGGTGTATATCAAAGATGGTATAATCCAAACCATTGCAGACAGAATTGAAATCAAAGACGTTGAAATTATTGATGCAAAAAACAAATATCTAAGCCCAGGCCTTATAGATATGCATGTGCATGTATGGGATAGATATGAACTTGGTTTATATCTATCTAATGGCGTTACAGCGGTGCGCAATTTATGGGGTATGCCCATGCATTTAAGAATTAAAGATGCTATAAATAATGACGAAATTATTTCGCCTATGTTTTTTACTACGGGGCCTAAACTAACCGGTCCAGAATTTATAGGAGATGATAATTTAAACTTAACAAATCCCAATGAAGCAATAGAAAAAGTGATTTCATATAAAGATAGAGGTTACGATTTTATTAAAACCTACTACGGTTTAACACCAGATATATTTGATGCCGTTGTAGAACAAGCAGCGAAATCAAACATGGATATCGTTGCACATCCTTCACCAAAAGTGCCTTATGATTATCATTTTAATCCACAAATAAAATCTATAGAACATGCTGAGGAGATTATACAACAGCCATTAAACTATAGTTTAGATACCATTAAATTAAAAGAGATAATTAATGGTTTTGAAAAATCAAAACACAGTTCCTTTAGTCCAACTTTAACGGTTTACAATAATATTTATCAAATGCTCATTGATGATAATATTTTAACATCAGAGCGACTACAATTAATGAATCCACTTATTAAGAAAACAGATAGTAAGGCTCAATTTGATAGGTGGTATAATACTAAACAGGACGATTATTCTATTGTTGAGACCATAAAAAATCAACATAATTTTCATTTAAATATTCTTAAAAAGCTTCATGAAGCTGGCACAACTATTATCTGCGGTACTGATGCAGGAATAGGCGTAACTGTTCCAGGGTATTCTATTCATCAAGAACTGGCTTTTTACAAAGAAGCTGGGCTCTCCAATTATGAAGTTTTAAAAACAGCCACGGTGAATGCTTCTAAAACCCATTCCGTTATGAGTAATATGGGAACCATTGAAGTTGGCAAAGTTGCAAATCTAATATTAATTGAGAATAATCCTTTATTAGACTTATCCGCATTGCAAAACCCCTCAACTGTTTTCATAAAGGGTAAAAAGTTAAATAGAGAGACACTTAATCATTTTGAAAATCAGGCAAGAAATAGAAAAAACTTAATGGCTTCTGCTCTGCGATACCTAGAAAATTTGGTGTTTGAAAAATAGCCTATCGCTAATAAGGTATATTGCTCATACGTGCTTTAGTAATAAATTTAAATACTAACACGAAGGCCTTCACGACGCCATCCTAATTTAATTTATTATCATACCTTTAGAGAAACTAGCTACTATTCTAATGATAAAACTCTTTAGGAAAATTCGACAACGACTAATTACTCAAAACAAGTTCAGTAAATATTTACTATATGCCATTGGTGAAATTGTGCTTGTTGTCATTGGGATTTTGATTGCGTTGAGTGTCAATAATTGGAATGAATCATATAAGGTTAACAAAAATATAGCGACCCTACTCAAAGACTATCGAGCCGATTTAGTGATGGACACCTTAATGTTATCTGCTTTTATAGACAATGGCAAAACTAGAATTGAAACTGAACAAAAAAACATTAGCAGAATGAGTGGTCCAAACGCAACTTTGGATACGGTAAAACATATTGCCAAGTACGAACATGATCCATTCATCAATATTATAGAAAAGTATAGCAGTAAAAATACTTTCAATTCTATGATCGGAACCTCTGCGTTTAAATTATTAGATCAAGTATTGAAACGAAAAATATTAAACCTTGATGTATATCAAACAATAACCTTGAATGAAAAAATGATTAATCAATATTTTGAATTAACAAGGGAATATACGCTCGACTATCCCTTTGGAGACAACCTTGGTTCGGGATATTTAAATGAGATTTCATGGAAAATTCAAAACGAAAGAGATTTTGTAGTGAAATACACTGCGATGTGCACTTTTAAAACCCTCCTAATATTCACAAAAATAAACAGTTACACTAAAGCCATGCAACTCACAAAACAGTTGATATCAGAATTGGATTAATATATTTCTGATGAAAATTCTAAAAACTGAATTAATTAGTATTACCAATTATTAAAAGCAAACACTTTAATAGTTAACTCATAAAAAAGAAACCAATGAACCCAATTTTTAAAATGCCATCCATATTTATTATTTTGTTCTTAGTGACACTATCCTGTAAAACAGAGCATAATGATATTGAAGTAACAAAAATCATCTCAAACACCATTGAAAAAACATCGCTAATAAAACATACTGTATTATCAGAAGGACATCCAATGGCTGTATGGGAAAAGAAAATTGATAATCCTAAAGGGCTTATTCTTTTTGTACATGGCCGTACATGGAGTGGTGTTCCCGATTTCGATTTACAAGTAGATGGTGAAGATTTATCTTTAATGGATGGATTGACCGCAAAAGGCTACACAACATATGCTGTAGATTTAAGAGGGTATGGAGACACCCCAAGAGATGCTACAGAATGGGCCACTCCCAATGTTGCTTCAAACGACATTCTCAATGTTTTAAAATGGATTTCTGTTCAAAATAACAATATCAAGGTTCATTTATTTGGATGGTCTATGGGGTCAACATTAACCTTATTAGCAACTCAAAAAAATGCAAATGATATTGCAAGCTTGACGGTATTTGGATATTGGCAAGACTTAGATTTTGAGATTCCTGAAACTCCAAAAGATTTTCAGTTACAAAAAAGTGTAAATACCGCAGAGAATGCGGCAAGTGATTTTATAACGCCTGGGAGTATCAGTCAAAAAGCTATCGATACTTATGTAAAAATGGCATTAGAAAGTGACCCTATCAGGGCTGATTGGAAAGATGGAAACGAATATAATAGTATTGATCCCGCATTAATCACAACCCCCGTTCTAATTTTACAGGGAGAATTTGATCCCGTTTCACCTACAGAAAATCAAGCAAAATTATTCACTCGACTCAAATCTTCAGATAAAAGTTGGGTGGTTATTTCAGGTGGAGACCATGCTGCTTTTATGGAAACACCAAGAAAACATTTCATTCATTCATTTACAGAATTTATCAATAGATTTAATGACTAATGGTTTAATAAGAAAAAACCAGTAATTAAATAATTACTGGTTTAAGTATATATATTCAGGTCTGTTTATTGGTTAACACTAACCGCGACGATGCTTTTTTCCATGCCTTTATAAGGATTAAAATTGTAAGGTAAATAAGCCTTGGTATTAAAACCTATTTCTATGGCTTCTTCCATTTCTATTAATTCAATAGTAGACCAATCTAAATCGTCTTTCCCTTTTAAAGCATTAAAGTTTTTTGGTAGATACTTAGACGTATCAAATCCTAATTCCACTTCTTCTTCTATTTCAATCAATTCGATTGTAGACCAATCCAAATCGTGCATTCCTT
>MAAC01015763.1_pt1 | contig 17625 bp, 18 predicted proteins | sample 1115981 | NCBI WGS metagenome assembly MAAC01 (sample SAMN04961126, study PRJNA320927) | seawater metagenome | isolation source: sample BD02T64 sea water enriched with oil for 64 days | place: USA:Gulf of Mexico | collected 2013-07-27 | reverse complement strand
TTCTACCGCGGATGCATTTGCTGGTGGAGGCAGCTGCACCACTTCCCCAGAACTGTCAGATTGCTCCGATGGCTGAAGAGTATTTTCAGGGCTCCTCTGAGGATATTGCAGAGTTGATTACACTGCTCAAGGCTATCGATACAGTACTGTCCAGTCAGTACAAATAGAATAAGCCACATTTATTGTTGCTAGACTGTGGTCGGGTTTACTATTGTTAATAATCTGGAAAAATCATGTCTCAGTGTCAGTTTGATTATCATGGAAAAGTGGTTTTTGTGTCTGGGGGTACCAGTGGTATCAACCTTGGTATTGCTCAGGGTTTTGCCAGGGCAGGTGCGACGTTGGCCGTGATGAGCCGTTCGCAGGATAAAGTAGATGCTGCCATAAAGGCACTGAAACAAAATAGTGGTCAGGTTATTGGTTTTTCTGCTGATGTGCGTGATGTGGATAGGCTCAAGGTGGTATTTGAACAGGCTCATCGCGAACTGGGGCCTATTGATGTCTTGGTCTCGGGCGCAGCAGGTAATTTTCCCGCTGCTGCTAATGAAATGTCGGCCAATGCGTTTAAAGCCATTGTGGATATTGATCTTCTTGGCACCTTTAACGTGCTTCGTTATTGCTATGAATATCTGAGAAAGCCGGGGGCCAGTATTATTAATATCTCTGCTCCCCAAGCCTTTATCCCCATGGAAATGCAGGCACATGTTTGTGCCGCAAAGGCCGGGGTGGATATGCTGACTCGTACCACAGCAATGGAGTGGGGGCCGGAAGGGATCCGCGTGAACTCTCTGGTGCCAGGGCCTATTGAAGGCACCGAGGGTATGAAGAGGCTAGCTCCTGCCGGGTCTTCGAGTGCCCAAAGGGTGATCGACTCTGTACCTCTGAAGCGACAGGGTACGGTTGAGGATATGGCCAATGCCGCTTTATTTATAGCCTCTGATATAGCCAGCTATATTAATGGCGCTGTACTACCTGTGGATGGTGGTTGGGGATTGGGTGGTGCTGGGCAGCTCGGGCAAAGTTTGGCTGAGATGGCCAAGTTAGCTCAGAAACCCGGTATGTAGATTTTTACCTTCAGTGTGAGCCAGGGGGTTAGGCGGGGGGGTGATTTAGGAAGCCGCGCCGTGAATACTTTCTAGTTCACTAAGCCGCTGTTCAATGGCATGCTTAATGGATACTGCATCCAGCCCGGTTGCAGCCAGTTGCTGCTGGTGGTTACCATGATCAACGAATTTGTCTGGCAGTCCAAGGTGTAGAACGGGAACCACAATTCCCATGGATGCGAGATATTCACTAACGGCCGCACCAGCACCACCTTGGATTGTATTCTCCTCAAGCGTCACCAGAAGACTATGTTCTGATGCCAATTGATTGATCAGCCCTGTATCCAACGGTTTCACAAAGCGCATATCGGCAACCGTAGCATTGAGTTCGTTTGCCGTTGCTAATGCTGCGGGGAGCAGGGTGCCAAAGTTGAGAATGGCTATTCGGCTGCCTTCTCTACGTATGAGGCCTTTACCAATAGGGAGTGCCGTCATATCTTTTTCAATGGCAGTACCGGGGCCTGCTCCACGGGGGTAGCGAACAGCAGCGGGACCTTTGTGGATAAATCCGGTATAGAGCATTTGCCGGGTTTCATTTTCATCAGAAGGCGTCATTACCATCATATTGGGGATGCAGCGGAGGTATGTCAGGTCGAAACTACCCGCATGGCTGGGGCCGTCTTCGCCCACTAGGCCTGCCCGGTCAATACCAAATAAAACATCCAAATTCTGTAGTGCTACATCATGAATAAGTTGATCGTAGGCCCGCTGCAAAAAAGTCGAATAGATAGCCACAACGGGTTTTATACCTTCACAGGCCAAGCCAGCGGCCAAGGTGACAGCGTGTTGTTCTGCGATGGCCACGTCGTGGAACTGGTCTGGAAAGCGTTTGGCAAACTCGACCATTCCAGAGCCCTCGCACATGGCAGGAGTAATACCTACTAGCCGCGGTTCTCTCTCCGCCATATCGCAGAGCCAGTTGCCAAACACCTGTTGGTATTTCTGCTTCGGTGGACGGACCACAGCAGCTGGCTGAGGTACGGCAACTTTTGGTTTGCTTTTTGGCTCGATTTTATTGAGGGCGTGATAACCCACCGGGTCTGCTTCCGCGGGAGCAAATCCTTTACCCTTGCGAGTAATGGTGTGAAGTAAAATTGGTCCAGAGAGCGCTTTCAGGTTGCGCAGTGTTTGCACTAATAGGGGGAGATTATGGCCATCAATGGGGCCAATATAGTTGAACCCCAACTCTTCGAAGACAATTCCCGGGGCTACCATAGCTTTTAAGTGTTCTTCTGTTTTTCTGACAAAGGTGGCAGCCGAGGGCACTGACCTCAATACCTTTTTTCCGCCTTCACGAATGGTGTTGTAAAAACGGCTGGACCATAGTTTGGAGAAATAGGTAGCCAACCCACCTACATTGTGGGAGATCGACATGTTGTTGTCGTTCAGTATTACCAGTAAGTCTGCATCGGTGTGGGCAGCATGGTTGAGCGCTTCAAAGGCCAAACCTGCGGTCATGGCTCCATCACCGATAACGGCCACAGCCTTACTGTCTTTCCCATTCATGGAAGCACCCAGTGCCATACCTAGGGCGGCACTGATCGAGGTACTTGAGTGCCCGACGCCAAAGGTGTCGTATTCACTTTCATCGCGCTTGGGAAATGCAGACAAGCCCTCAGCCTGTCGGATAGTGAGCATTTGATCCCTTCGGCCAGTCAAGATTTTGTGGGGGTAGGCTTGGTGGCCAACGTCCCATACCAAATGGTCGTGGGGGGTGTTGAAAATATAATGCAGGGCAATGGTTAACTCTACAGTGCCAAGTCCAGCACCAAAGTGACCACCGCTCTTACCAACGCTGTAAAGCAGATAGGATCGCAGCTCATCCGCGAGTGTCAGCAGTTGATTTTCTTCAAGCTCCCGGAGGTGGAACGGGTTGTCGATAGTATCGAGCAACGGTGTTTCCGGGCGAATAAGCGGTATGTCGTTAAAGGTTTTTGCCATGCAGATGGAATCCAGAATAAGGGGAGCAATATTACACGAAAATGACCCTATAGACTCTGGGGGTAGGTGTTTTTAGCCGGAGGAGCTGTTAAAAAGATCATCATCAGTAGTTACGATTTACAATGTAATCGGCAATCGCCCTAAGCTGATCGGCATGCTGGTCAAAATCGGATAGTGCGTCGAGCGCATCTTTTCGCAGTTGTGTTGCCTTTTCTCTTGCGCCATCTAGGCCGAGCAGGCTGGTATAGGTTGGCTTGTTCATCGCTTGGTCTGCCCCCTGCTGTTTCCCAAGCATTGATGTATTGGCAGTCACATCGAGGATGTCATCCTGTACCTGGAAGGCAAGACCGATTGCTTCGCCATAGTTTGTCAGGGAGGCGAGCTGTTGTTCGGTTGTATTTCCTGTGGACAGGGCGCCCATGGTGATACTGGCAACGATCATGGCACCTGTCTTTTGGCGGTGCATGTGCTCCAGCTCTTCCAGTGTTGGTGTTCCATTGACGGCAGCAATATCGATTGCCTGCCCTGCAACCATGCCTTGTGTACCCGCAGCCTTTGCTAGAGATGCAATGATGTGTAAGGTCGTTTCCGGTGATGTGTTTTGTAATGTTGTCAGTTGTTCAAAAGCCAGTGTTTGCAAGGCATCGCCAGCAAGAATAGCGGTGGCTTCATCGAATGCGATATGGCAAGTGGGTTTTCCTCGCCGTAAATCGTCATCGTCCATTGCTGGCAGGTCATCGTGAATTAAAGAATAAGCATGGACTAGCTCTACGGCAGCAGCTACGAGATCAGTGTCTTGGTTAATCTTTCCGATAGCATGAGCGGCAGCGTAGGCCAGTACCGGCCGTACACGCTTTCCACCGTTGAAAACACTGTATCGGAGCGCAGCAAATAGCTGGCTTGCAGATCCATCATCATTGGGAAGTAATCTCTCCAGTTGCTGGTCAACGCGCTGCTGGCTAGTGCTGAGAAACTCTGAGAAAGGGGTGTCACCCATTATTCACTCTCAGATTCAAAGGAGGTTGGTTGAGCAGAGTCTCGAGTGAGCATTTCAACTTTCTGTTCTGCATCTTTAAGTGCTTGTTGGCATTCACGGGTAATCTTGATGCCATCTTCAAAGGCTTTGAGTGAATCCTCAAGACTTAGTGAACCCTTTTCCATTTCACTGACCAGTATTTCCAATTGGCTGAGTTTATGTTCAAAATCAACAGACTTTTTCCGAGCTGCCACGGTGGTTCCTCCCAAAAATCAAGGTGCAACACTAACCGAGCCGTAGTGGTGGGTCAATTTTATCAGGATACATTTTTGTAGGATATTTCCTACACCAAAAGCAGAGAAATCCCAATAGCTCCAACTGGGTAAAAGGGGGATAGTCTCTCGTGCATGGAAGCTGCTGCACACGGATGTGTAACACCAAATGGAACAACACGGATGTTTGGTTATTTAGTCCATGAACGGACAGCATATTCCTGTACTGCCTTGAAGCCCTGATACACCTATGTATCAGGGCTTTATTTTGTCTGAGTTCCTCAGCTTGACAGTAGTCCTCTCAGGGTTATGATGGTGACAACTACACCCTTTAAGGGAGAGTAAGCCTTCAACAGTGGTGAAATAAACTGGTTGGTGAACCTACATTTTAGTTATCTCCGGCATAAAAGAATGCAGCGGTGTAACTTTCTCTCCCCCTCTCATTTCAGGCCCTATCAATCCAAATTGATGGGGTTTTTGCTTCTTAGGACTCGCAGTTTTAATTCTTTCTGTTTTAAAACTCAGTGTTTTAGGGGCCAGTGTTGTCAAATGAATATGACGCTCTAATGGGGGTACATATTGGTGGAGGTGCATAGTGGTGCAACCTAGGATTTTGCGACTTAACATGGCGGGTCAGCCGATTGAATGGCTTTTATGGCAGGAGGCGGTGTGTCTTTTCGCAAGGGAGATGGTCGTTTGGACGTTGGGTGATGTGGTGAAAATGGTGAGGGGCGGTCATTCCCGGGTTGATGGAACTCAGTCTCAGGTTATCTTGCCTAGTATTATTGCCTGTGGCGGAGAGTATCTAGCCAGACCACGTACAACCTATCCGCTCCATAATCCTGCCCTGTTTGCCAGAGATGGACACCTTTGTATGTATTGCTCCCGGCAGTTTCCTTCAGGTCAGCTGACTCGTGATCATATTGTGCCTACGTCCCGGGGCGGTGATGATAAATGGGAAAATGTCGTTGCGGCGTGTCGGCGCTGCAACCAACACAAGGCCAATTACCTGCTCGAGGAACTCCAGATGGAGCTGGTGGCTTTGCCTTATCGTCCCAATAATGCTGAGTATTTGGCGCTGATAAATTCCCGCCGTATTCTTGGGGATCAGATGGAATTTTTACGCAGTCAGTTTTCCAAGAATTCTCGCTGGTTGTAATTGGCGGGGTTGCTACTAGTCATTAGTTCAATACACCTTGAATGAACATTATGAGAATAAGTGCCGGACAGCAGAAACGTACATACCCGGGCCATATTTTCCAAAATAATGATTGCTCCACCTGTGGGTACCCACTGCGAATTTCAGTCAGCATCTTATCTCTGTGCCACACCCAAGTAGTAAAAATACATAGCATGAGGCCCAGCAGTGGTTGGCTATATTCGGTAGTGAGTGTCACGACAAAGTTAAATAGCCTGTCAAAATTTAGAGCGATTAGGCCACTGAGTACAAAGACGACAATACCAATTAACCACGCCGCGGTATGGCGGCTTGCTCCATGGTTTTCGATGGTATAGGAAACGGGAACTTCCAGCATCGATATGGAGGAGGTCAGCGCAGCAATGGTCATCAGGCAAAAGAAAACCAGAGCGATGGGAATACCAATAGCACCCATACTGTGAAACAGGGTAGGCAATGTTTGAAAGATCAGGTCTGGTCCCGCAATCAGGTTACCTGCCTCGTTATAAATGGTGACGCCCTGTTGTTGTGCGACAAATAGGGCTGGTAACACGAGTAATCCAGCCAGAAAGGCAATCGATGAATCCACAATGGTAACGATGGCTCCCATGGCGGGTAGGTTTTCGTCGGGACTTAAATAGGACCCGTAGATCAGCATGGTACCGACACCGAGGGAAAGGGAAAAAAATGCCTGCCCCATAGCGCTGGCAATCAGCTGTGGATCTCCTATTTGTCGGAAGTCCGGTAGCAGATAGACTTTGAGCCCTTCTATGGCGCCATCTTGAAACATCACATAGACAATCAAACAAGCCATGAGCAGCAACATAGACGGCATTAAACGGCAGGACCATTTTTCGATGCCTTGTTCGACACCTGCACTAATGACTGCCGTGGTAAGCACCATAAATACGGCACTGAAAATGATGTTGCGCGTACCGCTAAACTCGGTCAGCCAAATAGAAATTTCAGCGAGCCCTGTTACCGTTGATAGCGGCTCTAGGAAAAATGCCAGCATCCAGCCCGCGACGATACTGTAAAAACTAAGAATCAGTGTGGCGATAATGACGCCATAGAAGCCAGTCAGTTTACCGACGTTTTTCGCAATGTCTCCCGTTGAGATTTTTTGTAGTGCACTGACCATATTGGATTTGGTGTGCCGACCAATAATTAGCTCGGCCATCAGTGCTGGGTACGCAAGACAGAATGCCATTACAAAGTAAATCAGTACAAAGGCACCACCGCCATTTTCTGCAGCATTGGTAGGAAACCCCCAGATATTGCCCAAGCCTACAGCGGAGCCTGATGCTGCCAGTATAAAACCGGTTTTTGATGAAAATTGCCCTCTGGGGGAGCTCATTGGCACTGATCTCTATTTGTCATCAGGCCTATGTTACTGTTTTGGTATCTTTAGAAAAACAAGTGCGGGGAAAATAAGTGTAGAGAAATAAACAGAAAAGGAGGGCGTGTTGCAGGGGGCTGTATACAGCCCCTTTTTCGCGGTGCCCTTACCGTGGTGGTTGATTAGGTGTTTTTCAGAACTATCTTGCCGGTATGGCTAAAGGTTTCCATCAGTTTGTGAGCTTCCGCTGCCTGTGACAAAGGTAATACACGGTCAATGACAGGTTCTATTTTTTGGTCGCTTAAAAAATTTAACATGGCTTCGAATTCAGCATTACTGCCCATCGTTGTGCCTTGAATGCGGATGTGTTGAAAGAATAGCTTGGCAAGGGGGAGACCTTTGTCAGGGTTGCCGAGGGTTGATCCAAAAAATACAAAGCGCCCTGCGGGTAGAAGGGTATTCAAAATGCTGTTCAGAGCATTACCTCCTGCACTGTCGATAACAGCATTAAATCCACCGGATTGTTGTCGAAGTTTTTTGTAACACTCGGGATCTTTATAGTTTTCCCCCGCTACGGCACCTAATGCTTTGGCCACTTCCAGTTTTTCTTCACTACTGGTGCTCACATAAACCTCAGCGCCTAGATTAACGCACCAGAGTATGGCAAATGTGGAGACCCCGCTGCCCGCACCGGTAATAAGCACTTTGTCACCGGATTTGACGTTAGCCTGAGTAACCACAGCTCGCCAGGATGTCAGACCCGCCAGCGGTATTGCCGCTGCTTGTTCCCAGTTCAGGTGTTCAGGTTTTTTATGGATATCTGTTGAAGGTGCACATATATATTCAGCAAAAGTGCCTTGATCTGGCATGCCTAAGACTCGAAAGTCCGGGCCAAAATAAGCTTGGTTATCTCCCCACGCCCGGGCGGGGTAAAGGACAACTTCTTGCCCGACAAGGTTGGGGTCTACGCCCTCACCAACCAAATCTACAATGCCAGCACCATCAGACCCTGCAATACAGGGTAGTTGCATGCCAGGGTATTGCCCGTTGGTGATCCAATAGTCACGGCGATTAAGTGCAGAAGTCTGTAGTTTGACCCTGACTTCACCAGTATTGGGTGACGGTGTATCCACTTCTTGAATGTGTAGTTGCTCCGGTCCTCCCAGCTCTTCCAGTACTACTGCTTTCATCGTTGTCACCTCTGGATATGTTGTTGGTGTAAAAACACCTCATTACATCCTAGCGTGTTAGAGGCGGTGCACGCTATCTGACCAAGGTCTAAAGCTATTCATAAAATAGGCTGGGTCTAATTGTGTAGAAGGATTATGTAGGAGTTTGTTTTGTGAGATTGAATGCTTCACCATCTGAGTCTATTCTTTTAGTGCGCTCTCAGTGCACTCTGCAGAAAATTTTCGACAGGATTTGATGATGTATAAAAATATTCTGGTGCCAACAGATTTGGCGGATAAGAGTAAGCTCTCCATTCATACGGCATTAACCATGGCCTCACAAAACCATGGCAGTGTTCAGTTGTTACATGTCGTTGAAAAAGTGGGCGATGATGCTGATGAGGAGATAGAAAACTTCTATTTGAAGCTCGCAGAAAAGGCTAATCAAAAATTGAGTAATTGGCAGAGTCGATTTCAAACAGACTTTGTTGATGTTCCTATTGATATAACCATTCTAGTAGGCAAGCGGGCACAGGAAATCCTCAAGTTTTCTCAAGAAAGAGATATTGATTTGATTGTGATGGCCTCCCGTACTTTTAATAAAGAAGAGCAGGGGCTGGGTACGTTAAGTCACCAGGTATCACTTTTTGCACCTGTTTCGGTCTTGGTGGTCCGTTAGTCTTCTGTCCGGGCTCTCATTTTTACCCTTGTTCTGTGCTGCAATAGCCTAATTGTTCCTATCAGAACGCTTTGTTAGCAAACAACTTAAATGTAATGTATCGGAATTTTTTTTGGAGACTCATGTCTCAGTGACACTTGAATGTAAGGTGCTGGAACAAAATTAGCTGTGGGTGAGGAATCTTTATCCAGGCCTTGATTTTGATTCAGCCTAGCCCTAAAAAGTAGTGTGATAAATCAGTAATAATCAGGAGTAGTACTATGCAGCAAGTTCGTCAATGGTTGTTTGTGGTATCCATGCTTTGTTTTACGGTAGTAGCGCAAGCCGCATTGCCGCTCTCGGATGGAGATGGCAATAAGCTGCCTTCACTGTCGCCCATGTTGAAGCAGGTCAATCCAGCCGTCGTCAATATTGCTACTTTTTCTAAACGACAAGCTCAAAATCCACTGTTGAATGACCCGTTCTTTAGACGTTTTTTTAATGTCCCCGATCAACAACAGAGGCCCAAACAGGCACCAAAAAAGCGTCAGCAAAGTGCCGGGTCTGGAGTTATTGTTGATGCCATTAATGGCCTCGTGATGACCAACTCTCATGTGATTGATGGTGCTGATGAAGTGCAGGTTTCTCTAGCAGATGGCCGTTCTTTTACTGCCGAGGTGAGGGGCTCTGATCCAGAATTGGATATTGCTATTCTCCACATTGATGCTAAAAACTTGGCTGAAGTACCCTTGGGTAATTCAAGTGGGCTGGAAGTGGGTGACTTTGTTGTTGCCATTGGCAGCCCCTTTGGTCTGGGCCAGACAGTGACCACTGGTGTGGTGAGTGCTTTAGGGCGAACAGGGTTGGGTATAGAGGGCTATGAAAACTTTATCCAGACGGATGCCTCTATCAACCCAGGTAATTCTGGAGGTGCTTTGGTTAACCTGCGTGGCGAGCTGATTGGTATCAACACGGCTATTCTTGCACCTGCTGGAGGTAATGTGGGGATTGGTTTTGCAATTCCAGTGAATATGGCTAAGGCTAGCATGAAGCAAATCATTGCTCATGGAGAGGTGCGCCGTGGACAACTGGGTATTGGGATACAGGGTATATCCCCTGAATTGAGAGAGGCATTTGATCTGAAGAATGGTCAGCAAGGTGTGCTGGTAACCGGTGTCAGTGAAGGTTCTTCAGCCGAGAAGGCAGGGCTTCAACCGGGCGATGTTATTATTGCCGTTGATGGGATGAAGACGACCTCTACAGGTAAGTTGCGCAGTCAGATTGGCATCAAGGAAATTGGGGATAAGGTTAAGCTCACTTTGATCCGGGAAGGTAAAACTAAAAAGGTAAATGTAGAAGTGGGCGAACCACAGCAACTTACCTCTATTAGTAATAAGCTTCACGGCTTATTGGATGGTGCACGGTTTGAGAATAACCTGGATGGAGAGGGTGTTGTGGTAGCGGGATTGTCGCCTAATTCTGCGGCAGCTTACAGTGGTTTGCGACCTGGGGATATTATTGTGGGTGCAAACCGTCAGCGGGTGCGCGATCTCAAGAGCTTTAAGGAAGCCTTATCCCACAACAACCAATCGGTGTTGCTGCAGATAAACCGCAGTGGCCGTGCATTGTATTTAGTGGTTCGGTAGATTCAAAAATCAGATTCTTTGTTTAGGTTACACATAAAGCCCCCATTCTATGGGGGCTTTTTTTGGTGGGAGACATCGCTGTAAAAAGCTATTTTATGTGTATTGGCCCACCAATGACGGAAGCCCTTTCGTTTAGACTAGCTTTAATGTAATGATTGAAGAAGTTTAAGCAGGTAGATAGGCTGTTATGAAGAAAAACAATGTGCTTTCTGTGCTGAATTGGTGCCTCCTTCCTTTGGTGGTAGTGATGTTGGCATCGTGCAGCAGCAGCTTGCCAAAGGGTGAGGCTACAAGAAAGTCCCAGTGGGAGACTTTTGAGCAGGCAAAAGCATCATATGACAGTATTGTTCCATTCGAGACAGTCACCTCTGATTTAAAAGAGCTTGGGTTTGACCCCTATAGCACGCCAAATGTGAGAATTTTGTCTTATCTGGACATTATTAAAAAATTTAATCCAGGTAATTCAGTCAGATCGGAAGATTTACCGCCAAGTGTACGAGCATGTGTGGCGGCTCGTGAGGCTTGCCTCGCATATGAAGCTTCGCCTAGCGTTTATAAAAGCCAGCGAGTTGGCAATGTGTTTTTGGACCTATTGAAATTTAAGCGAGACAGAATTGAAACGGGATGGAGTTTTAATGCCCTGATTATTATTGATCATAATATGGTGGTGTACAAAATCTGGAGTGGCGTACCTATTGTTGATGAACAAGAAATCCGCGACAATCCGCTGGGGCCGCTTCAAGACTCTGTCGGCTCCATCGATCATAGCTCTGTCGGTAGTTAGCAAACCGCACTGTGAAGCTACAGGTGGTTTTCTGGCTACTTCAAAACGTCTAATTGGCTGTGTGACATAAAAACTAGAGCAACGGCCTACACGAAGAAAGCCATAGACGTTTGCCCCGACTTCCCTCGGATTGGCTAGCCCCTCAAACACCGGTACAGCAGTTGCATTGCAGATGCTGCACCAGTTAGGTGCCACACCGGAATAAGCATTCCTCAGAGGTAGAACCGGGGCATGGAATCGCCAGCTTTAGGGAACTGATACAGCGCCTTATTTCTGATGGCCCGAACTACGACAGCCAAGGCAGCGAACAAACGTACTTCTCGCAGGCCCAACAACCAGTGCTTCACCCGCCTCTCCCGCATTACCGCCCGCTAGTGAAAATGGCAAAGTGACCACATACAGAGCAGTCCCTGCAACTGTCGCCACCAACAGTATGGGGCGTGCCACCACGGCATCAAGAACCATCTCTCCTGCACTTGGCTCTTCAACAAGATTTTTTGCAACACTTACCGACGGGATCACTAACAACACAGCTATCAGTGTTGCCAGTAATGCACGAGAAGTACTATCAAAGACCCGCTTCATAACTTTATACCCCTTTTATTTTCCGTGTACCTAAGCAATATACTAGTAAATGGCTACGCTATTGTAAAAAAGGGTCGCAAAAAACGCACAACAAAAGGTTGTAACGATTATTTTTTGGTCAATGATGAACGGCCAGACTTATTCTTGGGGTGAATGAATAAACCTGCTATATGCGAGCTTTGTGGCATGTTAAAACTGACTATGGCCGTAGGTAGATGGCAATAATCAATAGTGGTCGTTACTGACGTATCAGGCAACAAAAAAGCCCGTTTTACGGGGCTTTAAGGTCATTCTTGGTCATTGGTAGACATTGAATTGGTGGAGGCGGCGGGAAACGTTTACACCTACATCACCAGCAATTATAAACTCTTAACTCATTGTTTTTAAGCAGTTAATTTAAAATACGGGTTTGGATGTTGGTCATGCATTGTACGGGCAGACTGTACTAGAAATGTATGGGTTGGCTTGTCGATGCGTACTACTCAGATAGTCAATAATAATACTCATGTCGCCATCTTGTACTGAAAGCCTTAAAAGTGAATGCGCTAACTACACATGCATTTAGAGGCTTCGCGTATAAGCCAGTCATCTGCGCAGCCGAATTTCCACATCCGCCAACGCTAAGGTGATTTGTCAAAAAGCATGCTCCGGTCCATACTATATAGTTACCAGGACATCACTGTGACTGGTAAGGAGGTAGCTGCCATGAACAAATTGGTGATGGTGGTCAGCGAAGAGATGGAAGGTGAATCCCTCGCCCTGAAGAAAGCAAAGAGCATCGCCGCCGCTTTCAAGGCAGATGTTGAAGTGGTGCGATTCCTTCCCCAAACCTGCAGTGACACTGCCAGACTGTCAGCGACACAATCGATTGGCGAACTTGTCCATTCCGTCTTTAACGAATTGGGTGGTGTCACCAGCCAGGTCGTTCCTACCGACAGTATTCCCGAATGGATGGCCGATCACTGCGCGTCGAGCGATGATAATCTAGTACTTAAAACGGGGCATCGTAGCGAAAGCCTTTTTCACACACCTACAGACTGGGAATTGATTCGCCAGCTGCACTGCCCACTGTTAATCAGCTCCAATCAGAAATGGAAAAGCAAACCCAATGTACTTATCGCCCTGGATCTGTCTTCCGATGAAGCAGAGCACCGGGAGCTGAATGCCCTTGGCCTGCGCTGGGCCCAACAGTGGGAAGCGACATCGGACTGCCAACTGCACGCTGTCTACAGCATTCCCATCCCCGCCCCGCTGTTAGCCCTGGACATTGTCGAGCAGCGCGATTATCAGCGTGCCCACGAGCCCGATGCCAAAGAAAAACTGCTCGCGCTATTGAAGGAATTTGGCATGACGGAAGCGATCCCACATATTCTGGCGGGCGCCCCGGATAAAACCATTCCCCACATGGCTAATGAACTCAAGGCGGATTTGGTGATTATGGGCAGTGCCGGTCGCGAGGGGGTCCAGGGGTTTCTACGCGGCAACACGGCGGAAAAAGTCCTGCACCACCTGCGCACCGACATTTTAGTCGTCAAACCCACCGGGGTTTCTTTGTAGTTAAATTAGTCTGTAGTCTGATTAGCGGTACACAACTATGCGTCAGCCACCCGAACTTGACCCGAGAAAAGGCAACGTCGAACGACACGTTGTCGATAAGACGCCAACCCTGGCTTCACCCCACGCCGCCCAACCCGATGAGCTGCTGGCAGTGCTTAGCAGTTCGCACCACGGGTTAAGTCGCGCCGAGGCCGAGGCGCGTCTCAAACACTACGGCCCCAATGCCATGCCCAAGGCCAAACCACCGGGTATTATCAAAGTTTTTATTCACCAGTTTGCCAGCCCCTTAATCTACGTGTTAGTAGCAGCTGCCACTTTTTCCATGCTGATCCAGGAGTGGTCCGACGCTATTTTTATCGGCGTGGTACTGCTCGTGAATGCCATTATCGGCACCATCCAGGAATTTTCCGCCCAGCGGGCTGCCGCCTTGGGCGCAATACGGCAGACATGGTTCAGCTTATAAAAGAGCTTGATGGAATGGGTGTCGCCATTCAGTTTTTGGATGATGGGATTGGCACTGAAGGCACCATGGGAAAAATGGTTGTGACCATACTCTCCGTCGTGGCTCAGGCCGAGCACCAATGTATTCTTGAGAGAACGAATGAAGGGCGACTCGAAGCCAAAGCAAAGGGCGTGAAATTTGGCCGCAAGCCAAGTGTTGATAGAAAAAAACTTTTTTCATTACATGAACAGGGGATGGGCGCTACCGACATTGCTAAAATAATGGGTATTGGTCGTTCTACTGCCTACAAGTTACTTAATAAGTGATGGCAGGTATTTGCATTTTGAAAAAATCACTCCGCAGTATGTAATAGGAACAGCCGCTGTTGTTTTGGCTTTAGGAATAACATACTGGCTTGTTACGAGAAAACCCTGGTCGCCGTTAGTTATAATTCTATTGAGGAGAATTATCTAATGAATGAACATCTTGTGTTGATGTTTGATATTGCGGTCATAGAATGGTTGATCGTTCTTGCTATGTTGGTCATTCTGGCGATTGTGGGGGCAGTGGTTACGCGTCGGTCACTTAGCGCATTCAAAAAGATAAATGGGCCGTCAGATGAGCCGGTTTCGACATCAGAAAACTGGCATGCCGATAGCGAAAAAACAGTCTTTGAATCACTCGAAACGATACCCAGCGGATTATCCAACAAAGAGGCAAACGGCAGGCTTGCCAAGCATGGGCCAAATCTTCTTCCCGAACCAAAAGCTCGTAGCCCACTGCTGCGGTTTTTCTACCAATTCCATAATGTATTGATCTATGTGTTGATGGCTGCGAGTGCCGTCACCGCCATGCTGGGGCACTGGGTGGATGCCAGTGTCATTCTCGCGGTGGTTGTTCTCAATGCAGTGATCGGGTTTGTGCAGGAGGGCAAGGCCGAGAATGCATTGAGAGCGATACGGCAGATGCTCTCTCCTAATGCAATGGCGTTGCGTGATGGCCGACAAACAACCATTCGAGCCGAAGATTTGGTGCCCGGTGATATCGTGCTATTGCAATCAGGCGACAAGGTACCGGCAGACCTGCGCTTGTTTCGTGTCAAGGGACTTCAAATTCAGGAGTCGGTATTGACAGGTGAGTCGATGGCAGTGGAAAAGATCACTGATCCTGTCGCACAGGAGGCCGTGATCGGTGATCGCCGCTGCATGGCCTATTCAGGCACTCTGGTGACCCATGGCCAGGGTAGCGGCGTGGTGATTGCGACCGGTGTACAAACAGAGATTGGTCGCATCAGCAGACTGGTATCGGAAGTGGAGTCAGTAACAACCCCGCTGTTACGTCAAATGGCTCAGTTTGGTCGCTGGTTGACCGCTGCTATTCTGGGGCTTGCCATTATCACCTTCGCATTCGGTGTACTGTTTCGAGATTATCTGGCCGCTGAAATGTTTCTTGCTGCCGTAAGCCTAGCGGTGGCCGCGATTCCTGAAGGCCTACCGGCAATCATGACCATCACACTGGCAATCGGTGTGCAACGTATGGCCAGGCGTAATGCCATTATTCGCAAATTACCGGCCATTGAGACGCTGGGAGCAGTCAGCGTGATTTGCTCGGATAAAACCGGCACCCTGACCCGCAACGAAATGACGGTACGTACCATTGCTACCGCCGAGAATCTGTTTGAACTGGGCGGCACAGGCTACGATCCCCACGGCGCAATATCTCTGTCTGACAGAGATGTGCTAGAGGAAGAAAGACCGCTATTGCTGGAGATCACTCGGGCCGCGATGCTTTGCAATGACGCATCACTGGAGCAAAGTAACGGTGAATGGCTTGTCCATGGCGACCCTATGGAAGGGGCATTGCTGGTATCAGGCTTAAAGGCCGGGCTGGATATTGAAGCGGAGGCCAAACAATACCCACGCACTGATCTCATCCCATTTGAATCAGAGCATCGTTTTATGGCAACGCTGCATCACAGCCATAGCGGTGATGCCTTCATTTTTCTCAAGGGTGCTCCTGAACGTCTGTTGGAGATGTGCGCTCATCAGAGAATGGTTGATGGTGATCAGCCGCTGGATAGAAGCTACTGGCTGACTCGTATTGAGGCGATGGCACAGCAAGGTAAACGTGTGCTAGCCATTGCCATCAAGCCGGTCAGTCATGAACAGATGGGGCTAATATTCAGTGATGTAGAAAACGATCTTATTATGCTGGGGCTATTTGGCTTGATCGACCCACCTCGTGAAGAAGCGATTGGCGCAGTGCGCCAATGCCATCAGGCAGGTATTCGAGTGAAGATGATCACCGGCGATCACGGTGCTACCGCCCGTGCCATCGCCCGGCAACTCAAGCTCATTAATGTCAATGATGTTATTACCGGCCAGGAACTCAAATCAATGAGCGATGATGAGTTGCGCCAACGCGTGTTAGCGGTTGATGTGTATGCACGCGTCAATCCTGAACATAAGTTGCTGCTCGTCAGACTGATGCAGGAACAAGGTTTGATTGTGGCGATGACGGGTGACGGCGTAAACGATGCCCCCGCCTTGAAACGTGCCGACGTTGGTACCGCTATGGGCCACAATGGCACAGAAGCGGCCAAGGAAGCCGCCGAAATGGTACTCGCCGATGATAATTTCGCCTCGATTACTCACGCCGTAGAAGAAGGACGCACGGTTTACGACAACCTCAAAAAGGCCATCCTGTTCATTCTTCCAACCAATGGCGGTGAGGCACTGATTATCCTTGCCTCCATCCTGCTTGGTTTTCACCAGCTACCCTTGACGCCAGTGCAAATTCTCTGGGTGAATATGGTGACGGCTGTTACCTTAGCGCTGGCGCTGGCATTTGAGTCACCAGAAAAAGATGCAATGCGACGCCCGCCCCGAGATGCTCATGAACCGATACTTACAGGCTATCTTGTTTGGCGCGTTGTTTTTGTCTCCGTTATTCTGATGAGTGGAACATTCGGACTTTTTGTTTGGGAAATGGAACGAGGCGTCAGTATTGAGCATGCCCGCACAGTAGCAGTGAATACACTGGTGATGTTCGAGATATTTTATCTATTCAATTCTCGTTATATCACAGCATCGATATTTAACCGGGCAGGATTAACAGGCAACCGTTATGTGCTCATCGCCATTAGTATACTCGTTATATTGCAGTTAGCTTTTACCTACCTGGCACCAATGCAATCCTTATTTGGAACGGCAGCAATCGATTTCAATATATGGTTACACATACTGCTAGTCTCCTCCTCTGTATTATTTCTGGTTGAACTGGAGAAGTATTTTGTGCGAAATATTGAACGAAACAGATAGTAGAAGACAACCTGATTGAATGAGGTATTTAGCAATGAGTACTACAACAGAATTACAGCAGACCATTGATAATACGCGTGGCATCCTGGCAGCCGATGAAAGCTCTCCGACCATCGCAAAACGTTTTGCAGCGATCAAGGTGGAGTCCACGGAGGAAAATCGTCGTCATTATAGAAGCGTATTAGTGTTACGAAGCTCATCGACAAGCGGGTTGGGTAGTTTGGTCTTAATTGAAATGGCGGCAGGGATGTATTTCAGTGCATCTTCGATCGTAGAAAGGTTTTCCAGGGCAATTACAAATTCGTTCGTCACGGTTAGATACAACCTTGTAGCTTGTTGTTTCGCTTTTCTAATACTCGCAGTGTGCAATGACCTGCGGAGTTCTTTTTGTAGATTAGGGAAGCGGTCGCGAAGGAATAATGGTGTCACTACCCTGAAGTAGAAAATACCACTTTTATTTTGGAAGTAGTACCTGCTATAGGTACGAGAATGTATGACCAAAATGTACGAGTCCCCATTTCTGGTTCCCCGTGCACTTGGTAATATGTTGAAAAATAAAGAATATTTCAACGAATTGGTGGAGGCGGCGGGAATTGAACCCGCGTCCGTCAGTCCGCTGCCGAAGGCTCTACATGCTTAGTTCAGTCTATTATATT
>MAAC01018205.1_pt1 | contig 17653 bp, 13 predicted proteins | sample 1115981 | NCBI WGS metagenome assembly MAAC01 (sample SAMN04961126, study PRJNA320927) | seawater metagenome | isolation source: sample BD02T64 sea water enriched with oil for 64 days | place: USA:Gulf of Mexico | collected 2013-07-27 | reverse complement strand
TTTGCTGGTTTTGTGCCATATTAAGAACAAAATTATCTAAAAAAACCGCTAAGTTCGTGCTTTTGCTCAATTAATTAGCCTAAAAGAGCCCAACGATGATCATTATCCCTGCTGAAAAAAGTCTAGACTGGCGTCGAGCTCCGGTGGTGACGGGTTTATTGATTGTGTTTAACCTCTTGATTTTCTCTTTATGGCAATCTCAGGATGCACAAAAACTTGAGGATATAGCGTCCTATTATAGAAGCAGTGATTTACCAAGAATGGAATACTCCGTTTTCATCAGCTACTTGTATCAGTCTCGTCAAACGGAGCTTGCCAAAGACATTGAAGCTCGTTGGGATAAGGGGGACAAAGAAGCCATTTACCCTTATATCATCTCTGACCTAGGTTTTATCCAAACACTCAACCGCACGGACATCTCGTTCTGGGGCGGGGAGGAATATGATATATGGCTAAAACAACACCAAATTGTTGAAAAACAAATTCGTGAGCTGAGTTTTATTAAATACGGTTTAACACCCACTGAAAACCGTCCTATCACCTACTTCACTCATCAATTTCTACACGGAGACTGGAGCCACCTTATCGGCAATATGGTATTCCTAGCGATCGCTGGTTTAGGGGTTGAAGCAGCAATCGGCTCTTTCCATTTTTTAATTGCTTATATCGTTTGTGGAGTATTGTCAGGTTTGACGTTCACTTTATTTAATGGTGCTAGCACCATGCCATTGGTGGGTGCCTCCGGTGCAATTTCCGCGGTACTGGGCATGTACGCCGCCATCTATGAGTTGCGCAAAATACGGTTTTTTTACTCCGTGATTGTTTATTTTGGTTATTTCACGGCACCAGCCTTGTTGATATTGCCGGTATGGATTGGTATTGAAATTGTACAGTGGGTTCTAAACCCAGGCTCCCACATTGCCTATACTGCTCACCTCGGTGGGCTCATTGCAGGAGGCGGTATTATTTTCTCCCTTAAACGCTGGCTTATTCGCATCGATAAAGCCGCTCTTGAAACAGGGGCAACGGATGAAGATAAGGAATATCGAGAGCAACTTAACGATGCGTTAAAACAATTGGCAACGTTTAATTTTGATAGTGCAAAAAAGAAGTTTATTGCACTATCAAAGCAGTATCCTGATGATATCGCCGTTAAGATCCAGCACTATCATCTGGAAAAACTCTTTCGAAATCAAAAAAGCATCAATCGATTGGCATTCGAAATATTTCATCAAGGTATTCACCAACCACATTACCTACAGCAAATTCACGACCTGTACTGTGAATACTTATCTCAAGAAGAGCCTGCCCCAGTCCCTTATGAACTCGATATAAAACTACTTCTAGCTTTTATCAATATCGGTCAATTGGATACCGCTAGAAAACTCACAAAACACCTTATTACCGACCCCAAAAAAGACATCATGTTAGTAAAAGCACTGAATACTCTTGCCAGCGCCCTGGAACGCCAAGGGCAGTCTGATGATGCGTATCGCTTTCAGAGTATGGCAAACGAACTACAGTCCAGTTTTTCATAGATACCGTTTACAGCCCCCTGACCAAAAGTGACTGTAAAGTCGTAGTTTTGGTCATTCCTAGAACCACTTGATTTCGATAGTCTTCTTATTCACATTACGCAACAACCTCGGAGCCACCTATGATAGATTGGAGTGAACCACAGCGCATGATGAGAGATGCCGTGCGCAGTTTTGTGGAAGCAGAAATCGCCCCCAAGGTAGAAGAGCTAGAACACGGCGATACGCCGCCCTATGACGTTTTACGTAAAATGATCAAAACCTTTGGCATTGACGTTATGGCCAGAGCGCAGTTTGAAAAAGCCATCAGCAAAGAGAAGGCAATCGCTGCCGGCGAGTACGAGCCAAAAACCTCTAGCAAAACCGATGAAGATAAAGAGATGATGCGAGGCGAAGAAACCGCCATGAGCCTTATCCCTATCATCGAACTCTGTAAGTACTGCCCAGGAATGGTAACCGCCATGGGGGTAAGCATGGGGCTCACCGCTGGTGCCATTATGTCCAAAGGAACCATTGCCCAAAAGGAACGATGGGCGCCTGAGCTGCTAACACTTGAAAAAGTAGGCGCCTGGGCAATTACCGAACCTAACTCAGGATCCGACGCATTTGGCTCAATGAAAGCAAGTTGTAAACGCACGGATGACGGTGGTTATGTCTTAAATGGCAACAAAACCTTTATCACCAACGGCCCTTACGCTGACACTATTGTCTTTATTTGTAAATTAGACGAACCCGGCGTTGAACCCAAGCAACGTAAAGTGCTTAGCTTTATTCTAGATACTGGTATGCCAGGGTTAGAGCAAAGTAAACCGTTTAGAAAAATGGGTATTCACTCCTCGCCTACTGGAGAGTTATTCCTACAAGATGTCAAAGTCGGGCCTGAGCGATTGTTAGGTGAAACGGAGGAAGTATCCGCACGATCCGGGGCAAAGGATACGTTCTCCTCTGAGCGTTCCGGTGTTGCCGCTATGGCCTTAGGTATTGTTGAACGTTGCCTAGCCTTATCCATACAATACTCCAAAGAACGTGTTCAGTTTGGTCAGCCCATAGGGCAGTTTCAATTAATCCAAGCCAAGCTTGCAGCGATGGAAATTGCGCGAATGAACCTGCAAAACATGGTATTTCGCTATATTGAACTGTCAGGTAAAGGGCAAAAACCAACATTGGCAGAAGCCTCAGCAATGAAGTTATATGCGGCAAAAACAGCGGTTGATGTGGCATTAGAGGCGGTACAAATCCATGGCGGTAACGGGTATATGGCCGAATATCATGTTGAACAGCTTGCACGGGATGCAAAAATCCTCCAAATCTATGGCGGCACCGATGAGATACAAATCACGCATATAGCGAAAGATTTGTTGTCTCGGGATTAGTATCACAACATTTTAACGGTCTACAGCTATTAGCGGGATTTTAAATCTCGCTAATAGCCCCCTCTCCCACCAAACGTCTCTTCCCTTCATTCTTCAACGCACACTTCCCTCACTTCAGGTATACTGCCGCGCATTCCCTGTTCTATTACCTGTTCTAGATTCAACCCGCTTTAAAGGAAGTTTCCATGTCCCTACTTCGATTACGTGATATCACTGTGAGTTTTGGTGGCCCATTACTACTCAACCACCTCAACCTAACGATCGAAAAAGGCGACAAGTTATGTCTTGTAGGGCGTAATGGCTCGGGAAAATCAACATTATTAAAAGTGCTATCCGGTGATATAAAACCTGATGAAGGCCTGATCGAATCCAGCGGCAATGTCAGAATTGCCCGTTTAGAGCAAGACGTACCTGATACTGGAGAGGGCTCAGTATTCCACGTTGTTGCCTCAGGCTTAGGTGATATCGCCCCTTTACTCGACGAATACCACAGGGTCATCCACTTAGTTACAGAAGACCCAAGTGAGGAAAATCTCAGCAAACTTGAAGTCACTCAACGTCAGTTAGAAGCAAAAAATGGCTGGGAGCTCGAACAACGGGTTGAAAGCACCTTGTCTAAGCTAAGTTTGGATGGCGATATGATGTTTGCTGACCTCTCTGGAGGAATCAAACGCAGGGCATTACTTGCCAAAGCATTGGTTCAAGAGCCTGATTTATTATTACTTGACGAACCGACCAACCACCTGGATATCGAGTCAATACAATGGTTAGAAGAGTTTCTTGCCAATTACCAGGGTAGCCTGCTGTTTATCAGCCATGACCGCTCCTTTCTTGATAAATTGGCTAACCGCGTCATCGATCTAGATAGAGGTAAGTTATCTGACTGGCCCGGCACCTATCAAAATTATTTACGCCGCAAACAAGAACAGCTTGAAGCTGAAGAGAAGCAAAACGCTCTTTTTGATAAAAAACTATCTCAAGAAGAAGTCTGGATACGCCAAGGTATCAAAGCCCGCCGAACCCGAAATGAAGGTCGAGTTCGCGCGCTAAAGACAATGCGTCAAGAACGATCCGATCGTCGTAACGTGCAAGGCAAAGCCAGCTTTGTAACACAAGTTGCTGATCGCAGCGGCCAAAAGGTTATTGATGCAAAGAATATTCAATTTACCTATGGCAATAAACCTATCGTTAATGATTTAACCACGTTAATTTTACGTGGGGATAAAATCGGGTTAATTGGCCCCAACGGTGTCGGTAAGTCCACCTTGCTGCACCTGTTACTGGGTAAACTTGAGCCTCAATCCGGTAGCGTTGATCTTGGTACCAACTTAAAAATTGCCTATTTCGACCAACTTCGAGATCAATTAGACGAAACGCAAACCGTTAGAGAGAATATCGGAGAAGGTAGTGACTCCATTGATGTTAATGGTCAAACCAAACACGTTATTGGCTATCTGCAAGACTTTTTGTTCACCCCAGATCGAGCTAACACACCCGTTAAGGCATTATCAGGCGGTGAAAAAAATCGCTTACTATTAGCCAAAATATTTTCTAAGCCCTCCAATCTAATGGTTATGGATGAACCCACTAACGATTTAGATATAGAAACCCTCGAACTGTTAGAAGAGCTTGTATCGAGCTATACCGGCACCCTATTACTGGTTAGTCACGATCGAACATTCATCAACAACGTGGTAACCAGCACCTTAGTATTTGAAGGTAATGGAGATGTTAATGATTACATCGGTAGCTATGACGACTGGATACGCCAACGACCGGAAAAGGGAAAACTGAAAAAGGCCCCCGAAAAAGCAGTCAAACTAAAAAAAAGTACGGACAACACAACAACAAAACTCAGCTACAAAGAAAATAAAGAATTAACGTCACTGCCCAAGGACATCGAGAAATACGAAACTCAAATTGCATCAATCCATGAACAACTCGCTGACCCTACGTTATATCAGCAAGATCCCAACCTAGTCAGCGATTTACAAACAGAATTAGCAAAGGTCGAATCTTTATTAGAAACCGCTTTTGCTCGCTGGGAAGAACTCGAAGCAAAGCAAGAGGGAAACAGCTAGACGTTTTTGCATCTCTAACTGGAAAAAATGCGCTTTTGGTCTAAACTGATTATAAAACAATCAGTTACAGACCATTCTATTCGATTTCTTTGGGAATATGCGCATTTTGAACAAGTTTCACCTCTTTCTGCTGTTACTCATCGCGAGTGCAGCAATCAGTGCATTGCTACTAGAGCTATCGCCATCAGAGCTGTGGACAAGCCTTGGTTTATTCGCGACCGTTATCGCTGCTTATATTTTCATTCATAAAGAGCAACTAGTACCCCCCAAAATAACTGATATCGTCGAAGAACCTGAATTTTTACCCCTCCAGGATACCAAACCACTCAAAGACTCCATGGGTATCATGCATCAAGGCCATGATGAGATCCAAAAAGATCTAAGCTTTCTAAAAAATGCGATTGACGATAGCACCTCTCAATTAACCAGCAGTTTCTCTGGTATGTCTGCAACGTCCAATGAAACCAATCAGTTAATAAACAAAGTTATGGCGTTGGTTACTGGGCATTCTCATGATTCAAACACAGGGAACGCCGATGAAGAAGCTGTAACGGTTGAAAAATTTGCCCGAGAAGTCAGTGAGACATTATCTGAATACGTCAACCTACTTGTCGACGTTAGCGACAAAAGCATCCAGGCCGTTCACCATATTGGGGACATGGTCACCGAACTAGAGCAAATGTTTGGGCTTCTTAACGAAATTCGCAATATTGCAGAGCAAACCAATTTACTTGCCCTCAATGCCGCGATCGAAGCCGCTCGAGCCGGTGAGGCAGGAAGAGGTTTTGCCGTTGTAGCCGATGAGGTTCGCAACCTATCTCAACACACCAATAACCTCAGCGATCAAATTCGAAATCGCGCAGAAACTGCACAAAGCACCGTCACCGAAGTCAAACGCATTGTTGGGGACATAGCCTCCATGGATCTTAATAACGCCATTGATGCTAAAGGTAATGTGGACACCATGCTCGTTAGTTTAGAAGATATGAACAAGTCCATCTCCAACACAATGAATGAACTTAACGGCCTTAATCAACACGTCAACCAAGACGTTAACCGTGCGATTACAGCATTACAATTTGGTGATATTACGGGCCAGGTAGTTTCTCAAATAACAGCTAAGCTTAATCAACTAGAGCTTATTAATAAGCAATGGGACAACCTTATAACAGAGAGTCACTTTACCCAGCAAGCAAAAAGCACCCTTGGTGAACTTGAAAGCTTGGTACTCCATCAACATCAAAATATGGTGGAAACCTCAAAAGGTTCGGATTCCGATAGTGATATCGACTTGTTTTAAACATGACTAACCATTAAGACGGAGCAACACTATGCCGGTAGAAAGTGCATTATCCAGCGACAACGCAGAACTCACCATTAGTATTGTGGGTCGATTTGATTTTGAACTCGTGCAAGAGTTTCGTGCCGCTTACTCTGATCAACAGAGTGCAAGATACACGATAGATATGCGAGCGACCGAACATATGGACAGTTCAGCATTAGGCATGCTGCTAAATATGCGAAAAACACTGGGGGCTGACACAAAAATATCCATTGTAAATTGCCGCCCTCAGATCAAAAAGATTTTAACCATTTCTCGTTTCGACAAAAAATTCAGCATCGAATAAACGGATCATACAAATATGAAGATTTTGGTTGTTGATGACACCGAAGCCAATCGTAAACTGCTATCTTGGATCTTGGAAGATGATGGGCATTCGGTTGTGGAAGCTGTTAACGGACAAGAAGGTGTTGATCTGTTCAAGTCCGAATCTCCAGACCTCATATTAATGGATGTCATGATGCCCGTGATGGATGGCTTTGATGCAACCAAAGCCATCCGAGAAATACTCGGCGACACCCACGTCCCTATTATATTTCTCACCGCATTATCAGACGACGCGTCGTTAGCGAAATGCCTATCTGTTGGCGGTGATGATTTTCTCAGCAAACCGATTAATGAACAGGTTCTGCAAGCGAAAATTAATGCCCACTCGCGCATCAGAGACCTTAACGAAGAGCTCAATAAACAAAAAGTTGAGCTAGAAGCGTTACATGCATTAACTGAACGTGAACACGAAATAGCCAAAGCCGTATTTGAAAACGCAATGGGGGCAAGCCTTCAAGACTGTGCTAATACTCGTCATTACATCTCCCCCGCCACCACCTTTAATGGCGATATACTATTATCCGCCCCCTCTCCTTCAGGAGGCCTATACATAATATTGGCCGATTTTACTGGCCACGGCTTACCTGCCGCTATCGGTGCACTGCCTTTATCGCAAACATTCTACAACTGCACCGTAGCCGGGGATTCCGTTAGTGATATCGCCCGTAAATTAAATGCAGCTCTAGAAGGGTTTCTACCCGATTTTATGTTTGCCGCTGCAGCCGTGTTAGAAATGAATGCCGACGGGAGCCGTGTCACCTTTTGGGCTGGCGGCTTACCCGATATTCTCATTACCGATGCCAGTGGCAAACTTAAGGAGAGTGTTATCTCCACTCATATGCCGCTTGGGGTGCTAGAGGACGATGAGTTTGAGCGTGAAGTTATCATTCGACACCCTGATCCCGGTGACAAATTTTACATATACACTGACGGCATTACCGAAACCGAAACTCCCGATGGTGTCATGTACGGTGATGAGCGTATGCAAGCGCTATTTGATGGCACTCAAAAAGACCCATTCACAAAACTACTCTATGATATCAAAACCTTCCGGGGGGCTCTGGAGCAAAATGACGACATCACCATCATCGAGCTGACCTGCTCACCCGTCGAATTAGAAACAGAGCATGAAACCAAACCATTGGCTCAAGGTAAACTGCCTTGGTCACTAAACATGAGCCTTGATGCCAGCGCACTGAACGGCTCATCTCCCATATCACAAATTATCGATATGATTGGCACGTCACCCGCCATTTCAGAACATAAAGATTATTTACATACCGTGATGTCAGAATTATTTTCCAACGCGCTAGAACACGGCGTACTTGAGTTATCATCTGAACTTAAAGAAACTGAAGACGGATACTTAGATTATTACCAACAACGAGAAGATAGACTTGCCGCCCTCACAGAAGGCAATGTCACTATCAACGTTGAATTTATTCTCGGCGAGGAATACGGAAAGCTGAAAATTGATTTCAATGACTCCGGCAAGGGCTTTGATGTGAAAAACCTTAAAGCATCCGATGATGATAACGCTTTCGGACGCGGTGTATCCCTTATCGACACGTTATGTGATAGCGTAGAATACAATGAAACAGGGACAGCCGTAACAGCCTATTACACGCTCAAATCGACAGACTAAACGTTTTCTAAAAAACATTCTCCGCAAAAGATCCCATGCCTACACCTCACCTTCCAGAATATCCTGCCGATAGACGGCAGGGGTTTTTCCTGTCCATTTCTTAAAAGCACGATGAAATGAACTTGCCTCGGAAAACCCCATTAACATTGCAATTTCATCAATGGTTAATTCCGGCTGCGACAAGTAATACACCGAAGCATCGTTACGAATGCTGTCTTTGATCTCTTGATAACTGGTACTTTCAACTTTTAACCGACGTCGCAACGTTTGCGGGGTCATGTTTAATTGTTCACACACCACAGAAAAGTCGGGGAAATTATTACCATAACCTTTACTAATGATACTGCGAATCTGAGCATTTAAACTCGCGTTTTTAATATCCCCTTCCATCAATTCCCGTAACGACGATTTCAAAAACTTAGACAACGATAACGCATTTTGAATCAACGGCATATCTAGATAACGATCTTCTAACACCATTACAGTGGCAGGTTGATTATAAAGAACCGGACAAGAAAACTGTTCCGCATAATTACCACCATCCATCATATCAAAATCAAAACATATTTTTTTAGGTACGATTTTTTGCCCCACAAGCCAACTAAAAAAACGTACGGCTAGAAACATCGTGGCTTCTAAAATGTGTTCTCGAAATTCAATATCATCAAAAGAATGGAACTGTACTCGTGATTCACTCTCATCACGGGTCAATTCTGCATACATGCTTAAACCAAACAGCTCATAAAATTTGATACTGCGGGAAATCGCCTTCTCTAATGTGGCACAATTAATTAGCGCATGGGCCATCATACTAAAAGTGCCCGGTCGAGACTTTCGGCCTTTCCCGAACCCCATAAACTCATCTTGTGTCCGCGTCATTACCGCTAACATTAACTGAATAAAGGTCTGCTTCTCAATAACCGCATCGGGTTGCTCAAGGAGGTCTGGCGCAATACCGCACTCCTCCAAGAGATCAAACGAGCTAACACCACCACGCTTTGCCCCTTCAAGCAAAACAAGCACCTGTTGAATTGGGATTACATTACTTCTCACACGCCCCTCGCCCATTGATTACCTCGACAGTGTTCCGTTGATCCCTTAAGATCAAGAAAACAATAACACAAAGGTAAACACCCTTTATACCCCATTCAGCGAGATTTATAGCCATCGCGCGTAGCCATCGCCCAATTCACTACAAACAACCCTCTGAACAAATATGTCAGGAAATTTGGCAGATTCCGTCATTGCTGCAAACGAACCTGAAAACAATAATGAGAACCAAGCAGTCAACTTGTGCGTGCAAGCAGTTACTGCCAAAAGGAAACAGAATGAGTATCGAAAACCGAACCATCTTTGAAGAAGAACATAATGTCTTTCGCGACAGCTTTCGCCGCTTTTGCGATGAAGAAGTCGCCCCCTACACCGAAGATTGGATTGATGATGGCATCGTATCACGAGACGCATGGCTAAAAGCTGGAGAAAACGGCTTTCTCGCACCCTTCGTTGACGAAGCATATGGTGGCTTAGGCTTACGGGACTTTCGATACTCCCTCATTATGATTGAAGAGCTCGCTATGGTTGGCGAAAGCGGGTTTGCTGTTGGCCTACATAACGATGTAATCGCCCCATATTTGGACAGCTACGCCAACGAAGAACAGAAAAAACGTTGGTTGCCGAAGGTCTGTACAGGTGAATCTATACTCGCTATCGCCATGACAGAACCCGATGCTGGCAGCGATTTACAAGCCATAAAAACACGCATTGAAGATAAAGGGGATCATTACCTCTTAAATGGATCAAAAGTATACATCTCCAACGGCATCCTAGCAGACCTAGTGATCGTCGCCGCAAAAAGCGACGAAGGTATCAACCTTATTGTTGTAGAGCGAGGAATGGCAGGTTTCACCCGTGGCCGCAACCTTAAGAAAATGGGCTTGAAATCACAAGACACTGCCGAGCTGTTTTTTGAAGATGTCAAAGTCCCGAAAGAAAACCTACTTGGAGAATTGGGACAAGGCTTTATCTACCTCATGCAAAAACTAGCACAAGAGCGCCTTGTTACCGCAGCGGGAGCCATGGGCGCCTGCCACTTCGCCTTTGAAGAGACCATGGACTTTGTTAAAGAGCGTAAAGCATTCGGTCAACCTATCGGCAAATTTCAAAACACACGCTTTAAAATGGCAGAAATGCACACCGAGATAATGATAGGGCAAACCTTCCTTGATTCTCTTGTCGTAAAACTAAACGCCGGCGATTTAAGCGCCGATGATGCCGCCGCAGCCAAATGGTGGTGCACTGACTTACAAAACCGTGTTGTTGATCAATGCGTACAGTTTCATGGTGGAGCCGGCTATATGTGGGAATACCCCATCGCCCGAGCCTACGTGGACGCAAGAATAACCCCCATCTTTGCTGGGACGAATGAAATCATGAAAGAGATCATTGGTCGTGGTTTAGGTCTTTAATTACAGACACGAGTAGCTATTTAGTGGATCTTTAAATCTTGCGAATAGTGTTGTGTTTGCCCCTTAATTTCAGAAATCTCTGAGGCAAGGACGCCGAAGAAAGCATACATGGATGTACTCGCTGCGCTTTCTGAAATTAAGGGGCAAACACAATACGGTCCCGGGGATTTACTAAATAATTACTCATAAAAGTTTGGGCGGTTTAGTCACTGTGAATGCAGATTTTGACTTCACCGCCCTTTTTTTGCCCAAAATAAACCGCCAGGAGAAAAAATCATGTCAGAGGTACGTTTTGATGACCGAGTTGTCATAATCACCGGAGCCGGAAATGGCCTAGGAAAAAGCCACGCACTAGAATTCGCCAAACGCGGCGCAAAAGTCGTAGTCAACGACCTCGGCGGCAGCGCCCACGGTGAAGGCGCCAGCAAAAACGCCGCCGACCTTGTCGTTGACGAAATTATCGCCGCCGGAGGAGAAGCCGTCGCCAACTACAACTCCGTAACAGATGGCGAAAAAATCGTACAAACCGCCATCGACAATTTTGGCCGTATCGACATTATTGTCAACAACGCCGGTATTCTACGTGACAAAAGCTTCTCAAAAATGACCGACTCCGACTGGAACCTGGTTTACCAAGTTCACGTTGAAGGCGCCTACAAAGTGACTCATGCCGCCTGGCCCTACATGAAGGAAAATGGCTATGGGCGTATTATTTTTACCGCATCCGCAGCCGGTATCTACGGAAACTTCGGCCAAGCCAACTACAGCATGGCAAAGCTAGGGTTATACAGCCTTGGCCAAACACTTTCCATTGAAGGCAAAAAAAGCAATATCTACGTAAACTCCATCGCCCCCATCGCCGGGTCACGTATGACCGAAACGATCCTTCCACCAGCACTTATCGAACAGCTAAAACCAGAATACGTAACCCCCCTAGTGATAAAGCTATGTGACGAAAATAGCACCGACACCGGAAGCCTGTTTGAAGTAGGCGCAGGCTGGATAGGCAAACTACGCTGGGAGCGCAGTAAAGGTCACGGGTTTAATATCACTAATGGATTTAGCGCTGAAGACATTAACCAGCACTGGGATACCATCAATAACTTTACCGATGCCGATCACCCGTCAAACACCCAAGAAGCCATGATGGCAGTCATGTCTAATTTGGCGAATAAATAAGGTTCATTCAGCCATCAATAAAGGGCTATAAGCATACGCCAGCAAACGACTCGCTGGCGCATGCCATACCCTATCTCACCCTTATTAGGCTAAAAATTTGGGCAAGAAAGTTAGGCAAAAAAGCTCAACGCGCTATGGTTAATAGCCACACCAACGATATAGCCGTACAACAGCAATGCCACCACAAAAGCCAAGACCCTAATTTGCTTCGTCTTGCCTCGTTTTATAGCAACCGTCCCAATAAGCACATATAACACCAACGCCACCACTTTAGCGGTAAGCCAATGATCTACAAAGGGATATTGCTGCAAGATCACTGTTAATGCAATCGCACACCCCAATAACAGCGTGTCATTAATATGGGGTAAAACCTTAACCCAACGCTTTTGTAGTTGCGCTGAATCCATCATCATCCAAACGCCTCGCAGTAAAAACAAGACCCCACTTGTAACAGCAAACAACATATGTGCATGTTTTAAAACGCTATACACCTGCTTTTCTCCTATCTCGTCAATATTCCAGCCATTATAGAAACTATTATGCAAAATAGTAATGAACTTTATGCCATCAAGAACACTATATATTGTTCGTCGCTATTAAGTGCTCATCAATAGAAATGCTGATTTTTTACACTACACTTTCTTAATATGCAAGAAATCACACGTAGGAAAGCGACACCCTTGACCACCCAAAAAGCCTTCACACGCTTACTTCATCTATTACTATTAGGCATTTTACTGATAAGTTCTCTTTGCACGAGCGTGAGAGCTAATGCCGACCTCGAACAACCACCAGCCATGCCTGATCGCCAGTCATTACTTGTTGATGCTCGATGGTTTAACACCTCGAAACCCCTCTCCTTCTCCGAGGCGCAAGACCTTTTCCAATCAAACAAAACGAGCATAAGGCATACCTCACAGCCTTACCTTCATCTAAACAATACAGAACAAACGTACTGGATACAGCAAACACTCAACACCGAAGGTCACACTAAACCCCAGCATCTGCACCTCGTCTTAGATCGTCAATACCCCCAATTCGATAATGTCGACCTTTACGTAGCAACGGAGTGGGAAGCCCCGTCTCACTTCCAACAAAGTGATCACTTAAACGCCCCCGGCAGCGATGTTCAATCCCGCATGATGGCATTTCCGATTACGTTAAAAGCTAATAAGCGCTACACCATCACCCTTGCGATCAAAAGCCGCGCTCAACAGTCCTTAGCACTTGAGCTAATGGCGCCAGAACAATTCTACACTTCGATTAAAAACAGTGAGTTTATATGGGGTATTTTTTATGGGATTTTCTTCGTTGCGGCAATTTTTAATTTACTGATCTATTTTTCTTTAAAAGAAAAGCTTTACCTTTATTACATCGGCTACGTCATTTCAATATCGCTAACCCAGGCCGGTATCTCAACTCACGGTGCCTATTATATTTGGGGAAGCAGCAGTCAATGGAGCCAGGTATCTCACCTATTTTTTATCGGTATCGCCGTTGTTTTTGGGGTTTTATTTGCGCGACCATTTCTTAACACCAAAGAACTAGCGCCAAAAACCGACAAAGCGTTAATCGCTATGCTGCCCGTCGGTGTTATGATATCCCTGGGGGCAATGGCTCTACCTTATCAGGCAATTATCACCTTTACTGATATCTCCTTGGCGGTGCTCACATTTATAATGATTCTCGCCAGTGTTATTACCTGGGGTGCCGGCAGAAAAACAGCCCGCTTTTTTTTGCTGGGTTGGGGCACATTGTTAGTATGTACATTGATTTATATTTTGACCCTCAGAGGGATAATTCCTCCCAACTTTTTTACGTTACACGCTGCACAATTTGGAACCGTCGCTGAAATCCTCATTATTACCATCGCTATCGGTGATCGCATACAGCAACACCAACAAGAAAAACGTATTGCTATTCAGCAACAACAGAAAGCCATTACTGCGCTTAAAGAGGCGGAGACTGCGTTAACCTATCGTGCGTACCATGACAAAATAACAGGCCTCCCTAATCGGGACAAACTCATTGAGGTGATTGATGCTGAGCTTGCTCGCCAACATCAACAGGGGTCACTTAAACACCTTTATGTTGTACTGATTAAGATAAAGCGATTGCGGGAAATCAACCATACCTTGGGGCATTATGTGGGGGATATGGTGGCAAAAACAACCGCACAAGCCCTCAATAATTTACTCAGAAAGCTCCCCAAACGCATCAGCATTCCTTTTAATGAGGAGAAAGGGGAATACCTTGCTGCGATTCAAGGGGTCAATCTTGCGTTCTTGTTGCGACACCCGAAAAACAGTGCTGGGGCGGCGACGGTTATCGGTATGCTTAATCAGTTACCCCAGCAATTCCAATTCGAGAGTATTTCATTGGACATCAGTACTTCTTGCGGTTTATGTTTTGCTCCTGATCATGGTAAGGATTCAGAGACACTGTTACGCAATGCTTTTGTGGCGGTTGAGGAGTCTCAAACCCGTGGGCAGTTATGCAGTATTTACAACGAGGATGTGAACCCCTATAGCCAACGCCGTCTGTCACTAATGGGGGATCTATGTAAAGCCATTGAAGGTAATCAACTTGAGCTTTATATGCACCCTCAACTTGATACTCGTTCCATGGAGATCATCAGTGCGGAGGCATTATTACGTTGGAATCATGAGCAATACGGGTTTATTCCGCCTGATGAGTTTGTTGCTTTGGCGGAAAGCTCTGGGGCTATTAAGCCATTAACTCGTTGGGTTATTCGTAATTCATTGACCCTGTTAAAGCAGTTGCACGATAAAAAATATTTACTCGGTGTTTCTATCAACTTATCGGCTCATAACTTGGAGGAGCCTGATCTAACGGATTTTATTGTGGAACAGTTAGCTCGTCATAACATTGCTCCGGAGCATGTCACGTTGGAGATTACTGAAACCGCGATGGTGATGAATCCGGAGTTGGCTCACGATATTTTGGTGCGCTGGAATGAGATTGGCTTGGCGACCTCTATTGATGATTTTGGTACGGGTTACTCTAGTTTGTCGCATTTAAAGAAGTTGCCGATGAATGAGCTGAAGATTGATCGTTCATTTATTACTGATATGCAGAACAATACGGATGATACGATGATTGTTCGTTCTACATTGGATATTAGCCACAATATGAATATGCGTGTTGTGGCTGAGGGTGTTGAGACGGAAGAGATTATGGAGGCGTTAACGGAGATGGGTTGTGACATTATTCAGGGGTATTTACTGACGCCGCCGCTGGGTATAGGGCCATTTACGGAGTGGTTAGAGGATTGTGTATTTACGGTGAAAGGGAATCAAAAAGATTCGTTGGTGCCGCTGGCCAATAAGGGAAAGCCTCCGTTGCGGAGTGTTTAAAAAACAAGTTGATAACTGTTGCCAAAGAGCTGCAGCGGATCTCAAAGTTCGCACAGTATTTGATTCATTGTTTCAGAAACCGCAGCCAGTACATCCCTGTATGCTTTCTTCGGCGTCCATGCCTCAGCTGAACCTTAAAAATCAGTTCTGAAACAATGAATCAAATACTGTGCTATTAGCAAGATTTACGATCCCGTGAGTAGCAAGAAAATACAGTTGGTCACCTATATTAATCAACTGCTCGTCTCAACGCTCTTACTGAATAACCCTACTAACTATTTTTGCTGTTCTATCTACTGAACAACCAAAATAACTCTAACACTGTCATCGACAGCACCAGGGCTAACATAGCCGATCATTTCTGGGTCATCAGCAACCACTTCAACCACTTCTGCGTCTGCAGAGACTTGATCAGGTGGCATGCCTTTTCCGGTAAAGATTAATCGAGACCAGAACGCGTTTAACTGCGATGCATTTTTGTTTACAACTTTTGTGTAAAACTCATCACGAGACGCTTGGCCTTCTTCTTGATCTATAGGTGTGACTGAAACACCTGCAATACTGCCACGCTTACCTAAAAAGGCTGCGGCAACTTGCTTGGCGTTTGCACTACTAAGACCAGACTCTGGATTTACGATAATTGCTATATCAGCTACCGATGCTGTTGCTCCCGTAAGGAGGCACGCAGCCACAGCGGATGATATCAACCGTTTTATTATTTTCATGTGATATCGTCCCCTTAGAATACTGCGTCTATAGCGAAGGTGTAAACATTGACACTTGAATCAATATTTGAGGCATCAGCATCATCAGTTAAACCAAAACGCCCATACCCATCGTATTCAACCCCTGTATGCGCCCCAGTTGCTCCTACAATGGTATGGTGAGTATATTCACCAAAGCTACGATACTGAGTTACATCAAACTTTGCTTTAACTCTCGGGTTAATATCGTATACAACCCCAAGCGTAAATGATTCCTGATCCTGTATTAACGTCTCCAAACTATTTGCAAGTCCAGATAAGCTAGCAGCAGATGAGTCCCCAACTTGTTGAAGCAGTGCTCCTTGCTGCTGTGCGGTTAGCGGTACGCCAAGTGCAGCAGCTGTGGTGGCAGCATCCAAGACAGCTCCGCCAGCGATAAGTGGTGATTGCTGCCCTACAGTGATTGCAGCATCAATATAATCCCTTACTTGCTCATCATTTTCTGAATCAGTATAAAAACGAGCATAGGTTATATGCGGCATCCACTTACCAAAGCGGTAACCAACCATTAGATACCCACCATCTCCTGCGGGTTGAATGAAGTCCTCTACTCCTAAGTTGGATATTTCACCAATAACTAAGAGCTTACCATTGTCATATGTAAAAGCTGCCGAAAGGTAACTCGTATCAATCCCATCCGTTGGCAACTCATTTACTTGTGAAATCCCTGCTCCTGCACCATTTAGTGATTCAATCAACCCTCTGAGTCCAGGGCTATCCCCTTCTCCATTTATGCCGTTAAGTAACTGGTCGCCCGCTCCATCGGCTACAATGCTAGCTACTTCAACTTCTGAAGCACTGTACCCTAAACGAAATGTCCAGGAACCCGTCTCAGCGGTAAAAGATATACCTTTGTTTTGTAACCGAAAACTGCCCTCAAGCGCATCAACATCACCAAAGCCTTCGCCAATATAAGCATGTGTTCCAAAGTTCCAATCACCCAAATTGAAATCATACAAAAGTGCCAAACCATCAGTGTTATTTAACGGTAGGTTATACATTTCGATCGGCGGACGAGTCCATGGGTAGGCGTAACCTACGTCTAAGTATTCTGAAAGCATATAGTAAGGTGTACGCTGGCGACCGATTCGAGCAGTAAAGTTCTCTGTCACATCCCAACTAAGATATGCCCATTCTGCCTCTACATCGTAGTTATCAATACCTTTAGAAACTAGCTGCCCAGTAACACTGATATCATCAGATACTTTGAACGACATCTGAATCCCCAGCTTAGTAACCGATGAAGTACTGTAGTCTTCATCAATATTCAGCTGTTCAAACTCAAAGTCTTCGCTGTCTAGTAAAGTCACACCTGAAGAAAAGAACCCATTAATCTTCAAGCGACTAGACATATCAGAAAGTCGGCTTCGGTTTTGTTTTACGGCATTTCGAGTACTTTTAACTCGACGTTCCATTTTTTTTATTTTCTTCTCTTGCTCTAGCAGGCGCTGTTCCAATTCGGCATTGGTCACCGCAAGCGCTGGTGCGCTAGCAATACAAATCGCTAACGGAAGCAAGGCCAACTTAGCATTCGGCTTTACCATGAGTGCAATCCTTCTAATTTT
>MAAC01009556.1_pt1 | contig 17656 bp, 16 predicted proteins | sample 1115981 | NCBI WGS metagenome assembly MAAC01 (sample SAMN04961126, study PRJNA320927) | seawater metagenome | isolation source: sample BD02T64 sea water enriched with oil for 64 days | place: USA:Gulf of Mexico | collected 2013-07-27 | reverse complement strand
GGCGAAACGGGTGACGACGCGGTTTAAAAAGCAACTATTTAGCCTAAGAGACTTTTGAGGGGAAGAAACAATGGAAACCGATATTATTGAGATTAAGTACGCGCTAGACACCTTTTATTTTTTGGTGTGCGGCGCGTTAGTGATGTGGATGGCTGCGGGCTTTACGATGCTCGAATCTGGCCTGGTGAGATCGAAGAATACCACTGAAATTTTGACCAAAAACGTGGCGCTCTACGCCGTATCCTGCGTGATGTACCTGCTAATGGGCTACACCATCATGTACGGCGGATCCGATGGTGGCATATTGCCCGATAGTTGGTTTGGTAACAGCATTGCTAATGCCACAGCAGAAGAAGTATTAGCGGGTGCTGCGGCCGATGCCAGCGACTACACCTACTACTCAGGTGCGTCTGACTTTTTCTTCCAGGTTGTCTTCGTTGCAACAGCAATGTCGATTGTCTCGGGTGCCGTTGCTGAGCGTATGAAGCTCTGGTCATTCCTGGCTTTTGCGGTGGTGATGACGGGCGTTATTTATCCGTTACAGGGTATGTGGAAGTGGGGCGGTGGTTTCCTTGATTCTGCGGGTTTCCTCGATTTCGCCGGTTCCGGTGTTGTACATATGACCGGTGCAGCGGCAGCTCTTGCTGCGGTTATCTTACTGGGTGCACGTAAAGGTAAGTATCGGGCTGATGGTTCGGTTAATCCTATTCCCGGTGCGAATATGCCGATGGCAGCTCTGGGTATGTTTATCCTTTGGGTTGGCTGGTTTGGTTTCAACGGCGGTTCTGAGCTGAAAGTATCGGATATTGGTGAAGCGAATGCCGTTGCCGATATCTTCGTCAATACTAATGCCGCCGCTTGTGGTGGCTTGATTGCAGCCTTGATTACCGCACGCTTTATGTTTGGTAAAGCTGATTTGACCATGGCTATAAACGGTGCACTGGCTGGTTTGGTAGCGATTACCGCTGAGCCTTTGACGCCCGGCCCTATGCTGTCAACGTTGATCGGTATGATCGGTGGCACTCTCGTGGTCTTCTCGGTAGTGACTTTCGATAAGCTGAAAATTGATGACCCCGTTGGTGCAATATCAGTCCACGGTGTTGTCGGTATTTGGGGCTTGTTGGCTGTTTGTTTTTCCAATCCAGACGCGACCTTGTCTGCTCAGTTGATGGGGATCGGCGTTATTTTTGCCTGGGTCTTCGGTGCTAGTTTTGCCGTGTGGTTTATCCTCAAGGCAGTGGTTGGTATCCGCGTCAGTGAAGAAGAGGAATACGAAGGCGTTGATATCTCTGAGTGCGGTATAGAAGCCTACCCAGAGTTTGTATCGGGCACTAAGTAGAAGAACACTTGTAAACGTGTTGTAAAACAAAAAAGGGAGCCTGGCTCCCTTTTTTGTTGTCTGTTAAAGGTGTATCGTTGATGCAATAACGACGACTAACTGAGAGTATCTATGAAGCTAATTACCGCCATTATTAAGCCATTCAAAATGGATGATGTTCGCCAGGCCCTGGCCGATGTCGGCGTACAGGGAATAACGGTAACGGAGGTGAAAGGTTTTGGGCGACAGAAGGGTCATACTGAGCTTTATCGCGGTGCGGAGTATGTTGTCGACTTCCTGCCCAAAGTGAAGCTCGAAATTGCCGTTGATGGTGAGATGGTTGATAACGTTGTTGATGCTATTTTGAAGTCTGCGAATACCGGAAAAATTGGCGATGGCAAAATCTTTATATCGCCGCTGGAAGAGATAATACGTATTCGCACGGGTGAAACGGGTTCAGATGCGGTCTAACCACGTTTACGCTTAGCGTCACACAAAAGAAGCCCAGGTTTATGCCTCGGGCTTTTTTTTGTCTCGAGAATGAGCGCGGGGGTGAGCACTGTCGTAGGTCTTCGCCAGGTGCTGAAAATCAAGATGGGTATAAACCTGGGTAGTCGACAGATTGGCGTGCCCGAGTAATTCTTGAACGCCCCGCAAATCACCACTGGATTCCAGCATATGACTGGCAAAAGAATGGCGCAGCATGTGGGGGTGAAGCGGCTGGCTGATGCCCTGTTGCTGACCCATTTGTTTGACGCGTTGTTGGATGGCGCGATGACTGATGCGCTTGCCCCGCTGGCTGACAAATAGCGCACTTTCATTCTCGAGTGTTCGCTCACCGCGTACCTTTAACCAGCGCTCAATGGCTTGCAGGGCGCAACGACCAACGGGCACAAGACGCATTTTGTTGCCTTTGCCGGTCACCGTAACAGTGGCTTCATGAGCGTGAATATCACCAATGTCAACATTGGCAATTTCTGCCAGACGTAGCCCGGAAGAATAGAGTAACTCGAGCAGGGCGCGGTCGCGCAGAGAGTGCCAGTCATCACCCGTAATACTGACTAGCTGAATGGCCTCATCGGCATCCATCAGTTTGGGCAGTTTTTTGGCTTTTTTCGGTGCTTGCAGGCCGTCGGCCGGGTTATGGCTTAGCCATTTGTTGTGCAGGGCATAACGAAAAAAAGCGCGCACCGATGACAGCCAGCGTTGCAGGCTGGCGTTCGACAGGCCACTTTTATGCAGTGTGCCCAGTGCGTTACGGATATGTTGGGTGTCCAGCTCACCGAGTGTCTTGACTGTTTGTTCATTTAACAGTAATTGCAGGCGAGAGAGGTCGTGCAGGTAACTTTTTGTAGTCAGTGGTGAGAGGTTCCTCGCCGTGCCGATGTGCTGAGCAAAGCTGGCTAATTGCGCCTCATCAGGAACCATTGCCATGCAGGCCTCAGCTAATTTGTTGCGGCGCTGTGACGGGTTGCAAGGTGGCTACCTGAGCCATCATCGGCGGCAGGACGCGATTGAGAACTTCAGCAATATAGCTGAGAAAAAGCGTGCCCATGCTACTTTTGTAATAAAGAGGGTCTGAACTACCGACGGCAAGTGTGCCAAATGTATTGCCATTATTAAGGGGCACAACGGCGACAGATTTAATGGCGCTCGCTTGATCATCAAATAGAAAGGCCAGCTCCTCATCACGCAGTACGCCACAAGTGGCACGATTACTACGCAGTAAACCACCAATTGCCTGGGTGCCCTGGTCGAGACTGACAATCTTGGCAGGTGTTGATAGTTTGTTATCGACACTGAACAGAATGAGCTGGTAATGCTCAATTTGAAAGTCATTTTTCAGACTGTCATAAAGGGTGTCGATAGCTTTCGTCAAATTGTCCGTTTCGAGTAAAGCCAGTACCAGGCGCTTGGTCTTTTCAAACAAGGTATCGTTAGCTCTCGCCGTTTCGAGCAGGTTGTTCAAGCGCGAGCGCATTTCCAGATTACGGTCGCGTAACACACTGATTTGACGCTCGATTAAGGATATGGCCTTGCCACTTTCGTGGGGTAGCTCGATTGATTCAAGCAGTTCGGGGTGGCGCTCAAAAAAATCTGTTTTTGCACTGAGGAATTCACAAACTTGTTCTTCGCTAATCGATGACGCGGCCTGTTTGCCAGATGTGTCTTTTGTGCTCATAGACGAATGCGCCCCTGATAAACGGTTGTCGCCGGGCCGGTTACCGATACCGGCTGATCTTCACCCAGCCAGGTAATCGTGAGGCTACCACCGGGCAGATTGACTGTGACCGGCGAGTCTAGCAGATCTTGCGTGATACCAGCTACTGCAGCTGCACAGGCACCGCTACCGCAGGCCTGGGTCTCGCCAGCGCCGCGTTCGTAAACCCGCAAATTAATTTCATTGCGTGTGACCAGTGCCATAAAGCTGACATTTACCCGTTCCGGGAAGCGGGGGTGGCTTTCGAGTAGCGGGCCAAGTATCTCAACAGGTGCTTGTTGAATGTCGTCAACCTGCAGTACAGCATGGGGATTGCCTAGAGAGAGAGTGGCGATCTCGACACTTTGCTCGCCGGTTTCGATGACGTAAGTCAGCGCACGCTGCTCGGCTTCGAAAGGAATTTGCGCGGGCTCAAAATTGGGTATGCCCAAAGCGGCGGTATAGTTTTGTTGGTCGTCGATACTCAATTGCAGAATACCTGCGTGAGTTTCAACGCTAAGCAGGGCTTTTCCGGTGAGCCGTCTGTCGTGTACGAACTTGGCAAAGCAGCGTGCGCCATTGCCGCATTGGGCAACTTCGCTGCCGTCGGCATTAAAGATACGGTACTTAAAGTCGACGTCGGGGCGGGTGGGTGGCTCGACCAGTAGAATCTGATCACAGCCAATACCGGTGTTGCGGTCGGCGAGGCGGCGAGCGAGTTTGTCGGTCATCGCCACAGCTTGAGTGACTGCATCGATAACGACAAAGTCATTGCCGAGGCCGTGCATTTTGGTGAAACGAATATACATTCAGCGGGGATCCGGCAGCAGGGATTCGCCGCGCATGAGGTCGGCCTTCGATTCGCGGACTTTGATAACGTGACTGTTGTCGTCATCGACCATGATTTCCACTGCGCGGGGGCGGCTGTTGTAATTCGAACTCATCGACATACCGTAAGCACCACAAGAGTGGATGCAGAGCAGGTCGCCCTCTGCGATAGCCAGTGAGCGTTGTTTGCCGAGGAAGTCGCCGGTTTCGCAGACCGGGCCGACGATGTCATAAATAGCCGCGTCGGCTTGCGTGTTGTCGCTGACCGTTTCAATATCGAGCCAGGCTTCATACAGAGCAGGGCGCAACATGTCATTCATAGCCGCGTCGACAATGGCAAAATTCTTGTCGCCAGCTTGCTTCAGGTATTCGACTTTGGTCAGTAGAACACCGGCATTGGCGACGATGGAACGGCCGGGTTCGAGTATTAGCCGCAAAGCGCGTGCGCCGAGTCGATGGCGTATAGCCTGAATATAGTCAGCGATGGCGGGGGGATTTTCGTCTTGATAGCGCACGCCGAGGCCGCCGCCGAGGTCGAGGTGTTCAATGGCAATACCGGCTTCGGCGAGTCGATCGATGAGTAGCAGGACTCTATCCATGGCATCGATAAAGGGGGCAATTTCAGTCAGTTGTGAGCCGATGTGGCAGTCGACACCTTTAATGCTGAGGTGGGACAGGGATGACGCGCGTTGATAGACCTCGACAACCGCATCGATATCGATACCGAACTTGTTTTCTTTGAGCCCGGTGGAGATATAGGGGTGGGTGCCGGCGTCGACATCGGGATTTACGCGGATGGAAATAGGCGCGACGATGTCGAGGGTCTGGGCAATTTGCTGAATGCGTTCCAGCTCCGCGGTCGATTCGACATTAAAGCAGTGAATGCCTGTTTGCAGGGCCAGTGTTATTTCTGCGTGGCTTTTGCCAACACCGGAAAAAACAATTTTTTGTGGCTGTCCGCCGGCGGCCAGTACACGATCAAGTTCGCCGCCGGAAACGATGTCAAAGCCTGCCCCCAGTTTTGCCAAAATATTGAGAATCGCCAGACTACAGTTGGCCTTTACGGCATAACAAATCAGGTGGGACTGCTCACCCATGGCGTATTGATAGGCTTGTAGCTGTTCACTAATGGCTGCTTTGGAATAGATGTAAGCAGGTGTGCCGTGCTCGGTGGCCAGTGAGGCAAGGGCGACATCGTCAATATAGAGCTGGCCATTACGGCGTGAAAAGTGGCTCATTCGGCTTCGTTGTCCTCAGTGGGATTTGAAACGTCATTTTTTTGAATTGGCTTTGTCGCTTCGCTTTGCTGCTCGACAGGGGGTGGCGGAATATAAAGCGCACCTTTGTTGCCACAGGCATTGAGTGTAGAAACTGCCAATAACAGCAGGGGTAAAAAGAGAAAGAGTCGACGTAAGGTGGTGGCAGTCATCGGTAATAGTTCGTCCAGTCAGCGTGGCAGCAAGTATAGCGGTTCGCTGTACTTGCCCTCAATATTGGTTTCATGCGTGTTGGTCGGTTTTGTGGTTTCGGCTTAGAAGTTTTTCGCTTGTTCTTCGAGCTGTTGGTGAGCGCGGATGACTGCTTTGCTCACTTGTTCCGGGGCAGTGCCACCAATGTGATTACGCGCAGCAACAGAGCCTTCCAGGGTTAGCACGTCGAAAACATCACCGGTGATCATGTCGCCAAATTTTTGCAGTTCGTCGAGGCTCATTTCCGATAGATCTTTGCCGCTTTCAATGCCGTAGGCGACGGCGCTACCGACAACTTCATGGGCGTCTCGGAAGGCGACATCTTTACCCACCAAATAGTCAGCCAGGTCGGTGGCGGTAGAAAAGCCCCGTCGTGCGGCTTCGTACATATTCTCTTTTTTCGCCGTAATAGCGGGAATCATGTCAGCAAAAGCGCGCAGACAGTCGCGCACGGTATCGACGCTGTCGAACAGGGGCTCTTTATCTTCCTGATTGTCTTTGTTGTAAGCAAGGGGCTGAGACTTCATCAGTGTCAGCAGGCTGATTAAGTGCCCGTGGGTGCGCCCTGTTTTACCACGTACTAGCTCGGGAACATCCGGGTTTTTCTTCTGCGGCATGATGGAGGAGCCGGTGCAAAAACGGTCGGGCAGGTCGATAAAGTTAAATTGAGCCGATGCCCAGAGTATGAGTTCTTCAGAGGCGCGGGAAAGGTGAGTCATTAATAGGCTGGCAAAGGCGCAAAATTCGATAGCGAAATCTCGGTCGCTGACAGAGTCGAGACTGTTGGCGGTGGGGCCGTCGAAATTGAGCAGGCTGGCCGTGTACTCTCGGTCAATGGGGTAAGTTGTACCGGCGAGGGCGGCGGAGCCAAGGGGCGACTGATTGAGCCTTTTTTTACAGTCGGCCAGACGGCCCTGATCGCGTACGAGCATTTCGTACCAGGCCAGTAAATGATGGCCGAAGGTCACGGGTTGGGCTGTTTGCAGGTGGGTGAAGCCGGGCATAATCGTGCTGGCTTCACGTTCGGCAATCAATAATATGCCTTCCTGTAAGCGGTGCAGTTCGCGTTGAATGGTGGTGATTTCGGCGCGCAGCCAGAGGCGAATATCCGTCGCCACCTGGTCATTACGAGAGCGTCCGGTGTGCAGCTTTTTCCCGGTGATGCCAATTTTGGCTGTCAGAGCAGCTTCTATATTCATGTGCACATCTTCGAGCTCTATTGACCACTCGAAAGTACCGGCTTCGATTTCGGTAAGAATTTCGTCGAGCCCTGCTTCGATTTGTTGGTGTTCTTGCTCAGTGAGAATCCCAGCACGGGTCAGCATTGCCGCGTGTGCTTGTGAGCCTTCTATATCTTGCTTATAAAGGCGCTGGTCAAAATTTACCGAAGCGGTGAAGCGGGCAACAAAGGCATCAGTGGGTTCGCTAAAGCGACCACCCCAGGATTGATTTGAAGATTTCTTGATGCTCATTGTGACCTCGGCTAGCTAAATTAGTGGCTGACTTGCCCGAAGGAAAGATGCCTGTTTGGTGAAAATGGCGCATTATAGCGAATTCATGGAATGGTCTGGGTGAGAAAGCAAAAAGTGAATCGAAAAAACAAATCGCACAAGGAGCGGCAGGTGTTGCCATCCGTCAGGCCTGAATTACCGAGTGTCCATTTTTGGTGCGGTGGCAGCTGGCTGGGCGTATTACTGATCGGTCAGTTGCTGTTTGTGGTGATGTCATGGCTTGCCGGTGGCTTATCTGTTTTTAGCTGGCTCGTACTGGGCAAAGTCTGGTTGGTTGCAATGGCTGTTTCTGCCGCTGTGGGTTTAGTCGTCTATTTTGTTGAGCGAATGGTGTGGCGCGCCTTTGCCGCCAATGAACTAGCACTCAGCTATACGGTGCTGGGGGCTGTGCTGGTGGTAGCTATTCTGGCGATTGAATTTACTGTGTTTACCGTGTTTGAGCCTTTGTTTCAGCGCTTTAATGCTATCGAAGCTGTCATTGTTGCACTGGTCTTATCGGTTGTGTTGCTGCGTTATTTACACCTCGGCCGCCAAGTTAAAATGTTATTTGCCCAGTCGGAGGCTTCACGTATTCAGGAGTTACAATCCAGAATACGTCCCCATTTTCTTTTCAACAGTATGAATATCATCGCTAGTTTGATTGCCTCTGATCCCGATAAGGCTGAGCAAGTGGTGGTTGATCTCGCGGAGCTGTTTCGCCGGGTGCTGGATGATGCGCACACTTTGGTGCCCTTGCGGGAGGAGCTGGCACTGTGCCGTAGTTATCTGGCCCTTGAGAAACTACGTCTCGGTAAGCGCTTACAAACAGAGTGGGAAATTGGCGATTATGGTGATGTGCAAATCCCTAGCCTCACTTTACAGCCGGTGCTGGAAAATGCTGTTTATCACGGTATTCAACTATTACCGGAAGGCGGGCTCATCAAAATCAGTGTGAAAAGGGTGAATAATCGACTGATTTTGACGGTTGGCAACCCTCGAAGTCAGAGAATGCAACACAACAAGGGTAGCAAAATGGCCATAGATAACGTGCAAAAGCGACTTATTGCACATTTCGGGCCGACTGCTGTGGTGCGCGCGGAAAGAATGGACAATCATTACATTACACATATTAACTTTCCCGTGGGGGAATGAGTCATTTTTTATGAATGTATTGATAGTCGATGATGAGCCTTTGGCGCGTGACCGCCTGCAGCGGATGGTCGCTTTGTTACCCGATTTTACCGTTGTTGCCATGGCTGAAAATGGCCAGCAGGCAATTCAGCAAGCGCGGGAGAATAGCCCTGATGTCGTGTTGATGGATGTGCGTATGCCGGGTATGGATGGCATTGCGGCAGCACAGCACCTTGCCGAGCTGGATCCGCCGCCGGCAGTGATCTTCTGTACGGCTTATGAAGATTATGCGGTTGAAGCTTTTTCGTCCCAGGCGATTGGCTATTTACTCAAACCGGTGAAACAAGAGGATCTAGCTGCCGCCTTGAGCCGCACCGGGCGCGTTAATAAAGCCCAGCTTAATAGTTTGCAGGACAGTGTGGGTCTTGGTGAAGGTGGCCGCACCCATCTTGCTGCGAAAAATAGAGGTGAAATCGATTTAATTCCGATTAGTGATGTGCGCTTGTTTCAGGCCGATCATAAGTATGTGACCGCTTACCATACCGAAGGTGAAGCTCTACTCGACGATACCTTGAAGGAATTAGAAGGCGAATTTGAAGGTCGCTTTGTACGCATTCATCGCAATGCTCTGGTTTCGGTTCATCACATCGAAGGCCTGGAGCGCGATAGTGATGGTCACTGCTTTGTGCGTCTTAAGGGTCTGGATATTAAGCCCCAGGTGAGCCGCCGCCATATAACACCTGTGCGTCGTTTACTCGAAAAAATCTGATCAGATTGCCCTAAGCACTTTTCTTTGTTAGCAGACCCTCTTTCCTAAAATAACTTTACCGGTGGCCCGTTTCGGGCTTACTCAATGGCCTGTACTTCTGGAGGCCATTGGCAATTTGGCGTCTCGAATCTGTTATTATCTGTGATCGTAATTTCCCGCTAGCCAATTTGGTAACAGCCTATTTCGAGTGTTGGAGCTGTTGCTGAATGCGCTGAGTTTTCATTGACCGAATGAGTAAGCCCATGCCAATTTTGCGTATAGCCACCCGAAAAAGCCCTCTGGCCCTGTGGCAGGCGCACTTTGTTCGCGATGCTTTGATGGCGGCTCACCCGGGTCTGAGTGTTGAAATCATTGGCATGACCACCCGGGGCGATAAAATTCTCGATACGCCTCTTGCTAAAATTGGTGGTAAGGGACTCTTTGTTAAAGAGCTCGAAGTGGCCTTGTTAGAGGGGCGGGCCGATATTGCTGTTCATTCGATGAAAGATGTGCCCATGGCCTTGCCCCCGGGCTTGGCTTTGCCGATCATTTGCGAGCGAGAAGATCCGCGCGATGCGTTCGTTTCCAATCGCTACCAGAGTATTGAGGAGCTGCCCGCCGGTGCTCGCGTTGGCACCAGCAGCATGCGCCGCCAGTGTCAGCTAATGGAGGCCTACCCCCAGCTTCAGCTTCTCGATTTACGGGGCAACGTCAATACTCGGCTAGGGCGGCTGGATAATGATGAGTATGATGGCATTATTCTCGCGACGGCGGGTTTGCTGCGGCTTGAAATGGCCGACAGAATCTCGCAACGCATTCCGGTGAGCCAGTCACTACCGGCCGGTGGACAGGGTGCGGTGGGCATTGAATGTCGTGCTGATGACGAGCAAACACAAACCCTGCTGGGCGTGCTTCACCATGCGGATACAGCCGCTCGTGTTACTGCTGAAAGAGCCGTTAATTGCGAGCTTGAAGGCGGTTGCCAGGTGCCGATAGCCTGTTATGCCGAGCTGGTAGGTGATCAGCAACTACACCTTAGAGCGTTGGTCGGTTCCCTCGACGGCAGTGTGATGCTGCGTGAAGAGAGCACCGGCGCTGCAGAGTCTGCCGAACAACTCGGCATTGAATTAGCCCAGCGCTTGTTGGCGCGCGGTGCGGATAAAATCCTTTCGGCTATTACTGCACCTTAATATGTCGGCACTCGACGGTCTGCATATTCTTAGCCTGCGAGCGAGCCCAACGCCTCCCTCTTTAGACCAGCCTTTTGTTCTTGCTCGAAAACAAGACCTCTTATTGACGCGTCTCGAAGACTTCGGCGCGACGTGCCATAGCTATCCCGTTCTCAAAATAGAGGCTGCCGGGGTAGATGACGAGCAAGTCAAAAAACAGGTGATGGGTTTTTCTGATTACGACAAAGCTATCGTTGTCAGTCAGCATGCGGCACACCTTGCCGGGTGGTGGCTGGATCGCTATTGGCCGATGCTACCCGTTGGGATCGATTATTTTTCGGTGGGGCCGGCCTCTGCTCAGCCTTTGCAGAGTCAGGGTATCCCTGTTGTTGTGCCTGAGTCGGGTTATTCCAGCGAAGCTTTGTTAGTACTGCCGGCCTTAAACGCGGTGCAGGGCGAGAAAATAATTATTTTTAGAGGTGGACGAGGTCGAGATTTACTCGAGCAGACTTTAACGTCACGGGGGGCAATCGTGGATTGCTGTGAACTTTATCGCCGCGTTGTCGACCTCCAAAATAGTCAGATTATCGGCGAGTTAATACAAGTGAAGTCACCCCTGGTATTGATCTACAGTGGGCAGGTATTAGATGCATTGTTAGCGGTTACGCCAGAGACTTGTTTGGCGAAATTGAAAACTCTGCCTATCATCGTACCGGGCGATCGAGTGGCAAATTTGGTGCGCAGTAGGGGCTTTACTTCGGTACATGTTGCGGTCAGCGCGCTCGCTCAAGACATGGAGCATCGTGTTTTGGACTGGTACACTCGTGCCCGGTAACGGCTAAGCTCTCTCGTTTAGTAAAGAAGGGGTTTAGTAAAAAGGTGTTTAGCCAAAAATAATATTGATTGAATAGCGGGATGACGGGTGAATAGCAAAAATCAAGTTGATGATACACAGGGAAAGTCAGAAGCCGAATTGGCCCCCGAGCTTAAGTCGCAAAGTAAGGCTCAGAATAAAGTACAGGGAAAAACCAAAAAACCATCTACCGAAAAGGGTTGGCGTTTTTTTACCTTGTTTTTACTACTGGTCATTATCACGGGTGGCGGTGCTTTAGGTTGGTTTGGGCAAACGCTGTGGCTTGAGCGGGCTTCCTCTGCTCAAACGCGGGCCCAGCAGACTGCCTTGATCGCAACTTTACAGCAAAAAATTGAGCGTAAATCCGCAGAACAAGGTCGCTTGGTGGCGACGTTTGAAAGCAAGCTTCAAACCTTGCAGCAAGAGCAGCAGAGCCAGTTAGAACTACTTGAACGTAATGGTGATACCGGTCGAGATAAGCACTTGTGGGATGAAGCTGAATTTTTAATTCGCCTCGCCAATCAGCGTTTGTTGCTTGAGCGCGGACCGCAAGGGGCTCAAAGCCTGCTCGAATCGGCTGACCAGGTGTTGGCGAAACTGGACGACCCCGGGCTGATTTCCTTGCGTAAAACGCTATCAGAGAATATTGCAGAACTGCGTCGAACGACGATTATTGACCGTGAGGGTATTTTTCTCCGTATCGCTACTCTGTCTGATTCTATGATGACTTTCCCCGCGTTGCCGGTTCATAGTCTTGAGGCTAAAGAAGGGGTGAAAGCTGATGATTCTGCCGCTATCGTGGAGGAGGGAGCCTGGTATCAGAGTCTTTGGCAAAATATACGTGAGGCCGCAGAGGGGTTTGTCGATAGACATTTTTATGTGCGTTCACTCGAGCAACCACTGACGCCATTAATGTCGATTGACCGAGAAACGCAGCTGCGCCATAGCCTGTTGATTGTTCTTGGCAATGCTCAGCAAGCTGTGTTGCGTGAAGAGGCGGGAATTTATCGCGCTAGTCTGTCTCGCGCGGCAAAGGAAATCGTCCAGAATTTCGCCTCCAATGATGATACCCGTGCCATCATTGAGCAGCTCGAGGAATTGCAGGCCGAAGCAGTACAGCAGGACTTACCCGATATTAGTGCTTCGCTGTATGCGTTGCGGGATTATCGGGACGCGGCTGAAATTCGATTTGGCAACGGGGAGGATTGATCACCGTGAGAATCGCAATTGTAGTATTGATCCTGGCGGCCTTTGGCGGTAGTTTTCTTTATTGGTTAGTCGGGCAATATCCTGGCTTTGTGCTGATTTCCGTCGGTGCTACCGCTATTCAGTTCACCCTGTGGACTGGCGTCGTGGCGGTGCTGGTGTTGTGGATATTGGTGCGTTTACTCTTCAGCTTACTACGTGCCCTGGTGTTACCCGGCCTGCACTTTTCAAGTAATTGGAAGGCAAAAAAACAACAGAAAAATAGCCGCTTAACCTATCGGGGATTGCTGGATTTAGCTGAAGGCCGGTGGGCATCGGCCTGTAAACAGCTATCAAAATCAGCAGCTGACTCTGAGCTCACACTTATTAATTATCTGGGTGCGGCCAGTGCGGCGGCTGAGTTGGGTAATGAGCAGGAGGCAAATCGTCTTTTGAGCTTGGCGGAAAAGGCGGACCCTCGCAATGAAATGGCGGTTTCTCTCACTCGAGTGAGACTGCTTGTGGGCAAAGGGGATTATGCTGAGGCCTTGCCGATTCTACAGGGCTTACATGGGCGGCACCCTAAGCATCCTTATATCCTCAGTTTGTTGCAAAAAAGCTATCGGCATTTGCAGCAATGGGATCAGCTGGAAAAGCTTTTAGCCGATCTGCGCGCCAACAAGGTACTTGATGGAGAGGGTTTACGTCAGCTCGAAATTTCGATTCGCGCAGAGCAGTTGCAGGATTTGGCTGAAAACCTTGATCCTGATGTGGCTAAAAATAAGCAGGATTTGGTCGATCTTTGGGGGCGTACGGCCAAAAATGTGCGTACGGCCCCGCAGGTTATTGCTAATCATGCGGCGCTTTTGGGGCAGATGGGTGAGGCGGGTCTTGCTGAAAAAGAGTTACGTAAAGCGATAAAAACCTCCTGGGATAAGGGCTTGCTTCAGGCTTACGGTCAGCTAGGAGGCAACCTTGCTGCACAGCAGTTGAAGACGGCAGAGGCCTGGCTTAAGGAGCAGCCGAATAATCCTGATTTATTGTTGGCCCTGTCGCACTTGTGTCAGCGTAGTGAGCTGTGGGGTAAGGCGCGGGATTATTTAGAGGCCGCATTGAAGCTCGATCAGCGTGCAGAAATCTATGCCGAACTGGCTGAGGTGGTGGGGCGCTTGGGTGAGCATGACAGGAGTCTGCAGCTGTATCGTCAAGGCTTGCTAGCAGTGACGCGTGGAAAAGATCAGGCGATAGCTGTGGTTTGAATCTTGTGATTGAATCCTGTGATTGAATAGAAAGGAGCAGACATAAAAAAAGCACCGTGAAGGTGCTTTTTTTATGTCTTGTATTGACTGGTTGTTATTAGTACTTCGTCAATACAGCGTTGTTGGCGTACTAGCTTAGGCTAGGCCCTGCGTTATTGATGTCATCGGCAACATCAAAGGTTTTAAAGTTCTCGACAAACAATCCAGCGAGCTTGGCGGCTTGTTTATCGTAGGCATCCTTGTCTTCCCAGGCTTCACGGGGGTTGAGGTAGCTTTGATCAACGCCCGGTACAGTAACGGGAAACTGGAGGTTCAAGAGCGGTAACTGAGCAGTCTCGACGGTATCCAGATCACCATTTTGGATGGCGGTGACGATGGCGCGAGTCACGGGGATGGGGAAGCGAGCGCCGGTGCCGCTGGAACCACCTGCTCCGCCAGTCCAGCCAGTGTTGACCAGATAGACTTTACTGTCAAAATCGTCAATACGCTTCATCAACAGTTCGGCATAAACGCCGGCAGGTCGAGGCATAAAGGGTGCGCCGAAGCAGGCTGAGAACGTGGGGTTGATGCCCGTCTCGCCGCCGAGTTCAGTTGAACCCACTCGCGCAGTGTAGCCACTGAGGAAGTGATAGGCCGCCGCTTCTTTAGACAAGATAGAAACGGGAGGTAGTACGCCAGTCACATCGCAGGTGAGAAACATAATGTGCTTGGGCTCGCCCGCGCGATTTTTCTCGGAGCGCATTTCAACGTGCTCAATTGGGTAGCTGCAGCGACCGTTTTCGGTCAACGAGGTATCGCAGTAGTCGGGTTCGCGCGTTTCGTTGAGTACGACGTTTTCGATAATGGCGCCAAAGCGAATAGCATCCCAGATCACCGGCTCATTTTTTTGGCTGAGGTCGATGGTCTTAGCGTAGCAGCCGCCTTCCAGGTTAAATACAGCACCTTTGCTCCAGCCGTGCTCGTCATCGCCAATCAGGTAGCGAAGTGGATCTGCTGAAAGGGTGGTTTTACCTGTGCCGGACAAGCCAAAGAACAAGGCCACGCCACCGTCTTCACCAACGTTGGCAGCGCAGTGCATGGGCATAACGTCTTTTTCGGGTAGCAAGAAGTTCTGTACCGAGAACATGCTCTTCTTCATTTCACCGGCGTACTTCATGCCGGCAAGTAACACTTTGCGTTGGGCGAAGTTGATGACAACCACACCAGCGCTAGTGGTGCCGTCGCGCTCGGGCTCACAAACGAAGTTGGCGGCGTGGAGAATTTGCCAGCCCTCTTTACTCGCAGGGTTGTATTGCTCGGTGCGGATAAACATGTTTCGGGCGAACAGGTTGTGCCAGGCCGTTTCGGTGGTGACTTTGGCGGGGATGTAGTGTTCTCTGTCCTGGCCAATGTGCAGGTAGGAAACGAAACGGTCGACGCCGGCAATGTATGACTCAACGCGATCCCACAGGGCATCGAACTTGTCCTGGGGGAAGGGGCGGTTAACCGGGCCCCAGTTGATGGCATCGCTAGTGCTGGGCTCTTCGACAATAAAACGGTCAGCAGGTGAGCGGCCAGTGTGCTGTCCCGTCTCCGTACGCAGTGCGCCGGTGTGGGTGAGCACGCCTTCTTTGCGGTGAAGGGATTGCTCGATCAGTTCAGCGGAACTCAGGTCGGTGTAAATAGTTGCCGCGGAATTATCAAAATCGGTCATTAGTTTCAATCCTGTGAACGGTTTAGGAGATAGCGTGCTATCCGGGTCACGCCAAAAAAGGGCGCCAATTATGCCAGAAAAATGGCCCGTGGCGAAGGAGAAAAAGCGACGGTGTTAATGCAGGGTCGGTGGTTCGTCGATAAACAGCTGTGCTGCTTGCTCGGGACTGAATTGGTAGACGTAATGGCAGAATTCACAGCTGATATCAATGCTGGGCTGCTCTTCGAGAATGGTGTCCACCTCTTCTTTTCCCAAACTAATCAACATGTTGGTGGTGCGGGCTCGGGAGCAACTGCAGGAAAACTGCAGAGCTGTTGGTTCGAAAAGCTGTAGTGTTTCCTGATGGAACAGGCGGTGTAATTGCTCGTCATGGCTGAGCATAAGTTGTTCTTCCGCTTTTAATGTGTCGGCGAGCAGGGTTAAGTGTTGCCAGAGTTCGCTGCGTTGTTCGAGGTTTTGCAGCTGAACAGGCAAGGCCTGCAACAGCAGCCCCGATGCGCGCTTGCTATCGGCGGACAGCCAGATACGGGTCGGCAGTTGCTCCGATTGCTGGAAGTAGGTATTTAGGCATTCACTCAGCGAGTCGTGCTCAATTGCGATAACACTTTGATAGCGCTCGCCTTTTGCGGGGTCGATAGTAATTGCCAGATAGCCACCGTCGAGCAGGGTACGAAAGTTGCAGTCTTGCTCGTTACCCGGTGCCTTGCTTGCATCGTAGCGAGCCACGGCGCGAAGATTATTGTGGCGTGTACTGTCGGCCATGATGACTTCGAGTGGACTCGCGTCTTTGGGTTTCGCCTGCAGAGTAATAATGCCATCGAATTTGAGTGTTGCGCTCAACAGGGCGGCGGCGCTGAGAAACTCGCCGAGCAGGGTGTTGATGGTTGCGGGTATGTGTTGCGCAGATTGTTTGTGGTTGGCGAGCACCGTCTGATAGCAGTCTTGCAGAGAGACGATTTCGCCGCGTACATCGCTCTGTTCAAAGAGAAATCTCTGCAGCAGATCATTGTCGGGTTTGGACATTATTTTACCGGTGGTTTGTGGGCGGGGCTGGAAAATGGCTGGCTGAGCGAAGGACGTCGGCGGCTGCTCAGCGGGGCTGCAATGTACGAAAAATGTTCAAATTTGTCCAGAGCGCTTGATCGGATGGCAGGCCTTTTAGTCGAGTTCTTGCTCCCGTTGAAAACGATGGATTTGCCGCCGCTGTTTTTTGTTGGGCCGCTGGTCGGGGGGAAAGTGGCTACTACCCGCCGCTTTGCGTTCGGCGGCGCGTCGTTCTCTTTCGATGATGCTCTGTGCTGTCTCGGTGTATAGCGCTGCGGCCTCGGGGGCACCTCTGCGTTTATCGCTCAGGGCATCGACCTGTATTTGTTTTTCGTCCCAGCCCTGGCGAATGGTGAGTTCGGTGCCAACTTTTAATTCTTTGCTGGCTTTTACCCGCTGCCCGCCCATATGTACCTTGCCGCCCTCAATGGCCGCTTTGGCGAGGGCGCGGGTTTTGAAAAACCGCGCGGCCCATAACCACTTGTCGATACGCACTTTTTCCATGGCAGTCATTCTTTGTGTCAACAGCCTTTAATTGATCGGCAGTAGATCTGAGAAATGTTCAATAGCGGGATATTTAAAATCGCTGCGCGGTGTCGCTTTACTATCGGGCTGGCTGATACACAGTAGGTGGGCGATGCCGAAATCCTCAGCAGCACTTAACATATCCTCCGTGTCATCAATAAACAGGGTGCGTTTGGGGTCGAAGTGAATCTGTTCGCTGAGTCTCTGCCAAAAGAGGGGTGACTCTTTGGGCACACTGTAATCGTGGGATGAAATCAGGGTGTCGAGCAGGTCGTCAATGCCGGTAATGTCGAGCTTAAGATTAAGACTGTCGCGATGGGCATTGGTGATTAAAATACGCTGGCGATGGGTGCTGCCGAGGGCGCTTAAAAATTGCCGCACATGGGGGCGTTCGGCAATAAGGTGTTGGACTTCTTTTTTCAGGGCGGGGATGTCGAGGCCGAGTTCGGCTGACCAGAAATCTGTGCAGTACCATTCAATAGAGCTGCGTTTTTCTTCAAAGCGTTTGTAGAGCTTGTCGAGTGCGATTTCGGGCTCAATTTTGTGCAGCTCTGCATAGCGGGCCGGTAGATGGTGTTGCCAGAAGAAATTATCAAAATGCAGGTCGAGCAGAGTGCCGTCCATGTCGAGTAATACAGTGTCAATGGTGTTCCAGTCGAGCATGGTCGATAATACCTTTTGAAGTAAAACGAATGAATTGAAACGACAGTCAAAACGAAAGGCTTGAGTATGCCGACTAATCCC
>MAAC01006685.1_pt1 | contig 17656 bp, 20 predicted proteins | sample 1115981 | NCBI WGS metagenome assembly MAAC01 (sample SAMN04961126, study PRJNA320927) | seawater metagenome | isolation source: sample BD02T64 sea water enriched with oil for 64 days | place: USA:Gulf of Mexico | collected 2013-07-27 | reverse complement strand
AAACATTGATATTTGTTTTGCTGGCGTAAGTATTTCAGCTGATGATTGGTTATATGCCGACAGAAATGGCGTTGTTATAAGTAAGAAACCTTTAACCTTGTAGTTCTTTGCCAACCATGGCACCACAACATTGCCTGCATGGACGCAGGTACTTATGATTTGTCGGGAACTGAAATCATGACCGTACATCCTGTACATCGTTGTTCTTTGCCATCCAATGCACCACAACATACCGTACATCCTGTACATAAAAAACCAGTAGCAAGCTACTGGTTTTATATTCAGATTAAGTTAAACGTAAAAGTTACTCAAACGTCATACCGAAGCGTAAACCAAAAGAACGTGGCTTCCATGATGCCCAGCGTACCATAGGGTAGGCACCAGCACCCATACCGTCATAACTTCCGCCACCAAGATAGCTACTGTCATAGTTAACTTCATCCATTAGGTTGTCGACATAAGCTTCCACATACCAGTCGGAATCAGACTCATAACCTAAACGCGCATTCCAAGTTTGTGAGGCTTCAACAATGGCTGCGTCATAGAAGTTGTAACCACCACCATGCTCAGACTCCCAATGGGTTTCAATGCTGGTGGTAATGGCTGAGCCACTTTCGAGTGGGAAGTATCCGTTAAGTACGGCCGCACCACTAAATTCTGGTGCCCAGTAGAGCTTACTACCTTCACAATCATTAAAACCATCAGAGCCGTCAAAAGATGGCCCTGCTGGATCGTTCCCTTCAAAACATTGCTTTTGAATGCCGTAAGCTTCAGAGTTAATCATCGAGAAGTTAAGCATTAAAGACCAATTGTCTGTGAGACTGGTATTGGTCGCAGCTTCTATACCATAAGATTCAACTTTCCCGGTATTTTCTACAACAACAGCGCCACCTTCATCTGCACGTTGGGTCACTTGTAGACCGAAGTAATCATACATGTAGGCAGTGAAGCGAACATCGGTATCTTCAAACCATGTGTCTTTATAACCGAATTCATAAGACTCAATATACTCAGGGTCAAATGATGCGATCTTTGCATTTTCGTTGGTGACATCTGTTTCGCCCCATCCTACCCCGTCAAGATCAGAAGTAGAGAAACCGCCAGCTTTAAAGCCCTCGGTATAACTGGCATATAACATCATCTCGTCGGTAGGTTTCCATCTTACAAGGTATTTAAAGGTGGTATCATCCCAACTATCTTTGGCTTTAATTGGCTCAGCTGTGGAATTACTTACGTTGTAAAAGTTGCCTAACATATAACCGGTACTGGTCATATTGTTTGCAAACTCTTTGCTATCATCGGTTTTACGGATACCTAGCTCTACATCAAGATTTTCTGTGATTGCGTAGGAGAAATTTGCATATACCGCCCAACCATTATTTACACTAACAGTATCACTTCTTTCTTCAACTTGACCATCAGCACGGTTTGGCCCATTAAGTAGACCAGGGTAATAATAAGCTGCATAATCTGGACCCAAAGTTTCCATAAAGTTATCACAATGCCCTGTGGTTGAACCGTTATTAGGCTCACCTCCCCAGAATCCATTATAATAGGCACACATAAACTCTTCGCTCATGGCATTAAGTGTATCCCAATTTAGGTTCTCTTTATAAATTGAGGCACCTACATACCAAGAGAGTGGTCCTTCACCGTTAGAGTTTAAGCGCAATTCTGCTTGTGAATAATCACCAGAAGAGTCTACAGCCCATGAGCCAGAAGGCTCAGGAGAAGGGATCCATTGTTCTGAATACCAATAATCATAATCTTTATAACCGGCATTAAAGGTTAAATCAGCAAAATCGAATTTTTGTTCAAGCTTTAATTGTAAGTTAAGTACTTGTGCTTCATCACGTAAACCCCAGTGCGAATTAACGTCTATATCACGTTCGCCACCGCGGTTTCCTACACCCCACAATGTGTTATATTCATCCCAAACTTCATCTTCTTCAATAATACGATATTGACCAGCTGGATAGCTTCTGTCTTCATACTCCACCATGGTATAAGCAGAAAAGTCATCTTTTTGATAGGTTGTAGACCAGCGTATTGCTGACACCTCAGTGTCTTGCAGCGGTTGTGCTTCATTGATATTCTTAATATACGACTCTTCGGAATGATGAAGACCGGCAAAACGCATAGCGAAATTATCACTTATCGGAATATTTATAGCGCCGTTAACTTTAATAAGGCCATAGTCTCCGAAGTCCACATCTATGTTGGCATCAAAGTAGCCAACTTCAGCACGAGCAGTGTGAACACTTACCGCACCACCGATTGCATTTCGACCGAATAAAAAGCCTTGTGGCCCATTTACAACTTCTGCTCTGTCCATATCATAAAAGCTACTGTTTGCAGGTCCAGTACGACCCTCAAACAGATCGTTTTTAAAGAAAGCAAGTGAGCTATCACTACCTGGACCATAGTCATCAGTACGTACACCACGGACACTGACGGAATCTAGAAAACTGTTATTATTATTACCATTAACACCCGGGGAGTAGGCCACGATATCTTTAACATCAGTTAAGCGCACTTGTTCTATAAATTTACCGGTAATGGCTGTAATGGCAAGCGGAACTTCTTGAATGGTTTCGTTCTTTTTCGTTGCGGTTACGATAATGACTTCAGTTTCTTCTTTTTCTTTCTCAGTAATTAAGTCCGCTGCAAAGGCAGGGGCTGAAATTAAAGAGGCCATCATTGCTACAGATATGGCTTCTGCCACTGTATTTCTTTTGAATAACTGGCCATATGATTTACGGTGCGCTGATACTTTGTTCGTCATTATCTTCTCCGTGTTTCGGGTGGTGTTTATTTGGAAAACAGTTTCAGTGTTTTTCACTATAATATAACTGATATATTTTCAGCTTAATCTGTACATTAGCTAATCAATTTGCTTAAAAGAATACCCCGATAGTGTAGGTTAATATAAGGTTGATTAATTTCTCATAAAATCAGCGTATTAGCAGGGCATCTGCTTGACTATTTAAAGGAAAATGTAATTGTGTGAGTAGTCACGAAAGATAGGTATTTAGGGGTAACATGAGCTGATAAATTTGTGCCGCTAAAGTAAAGAATTCGTCCTTAGAGGCACTTTTTTTACCAATATTTCTATGAGTATTAATCAATCACTATTCCATGTTCCTGTAATGTTTTCACCATAGGTTGTAATTGTTGTTGATATTTTTTCCAACGACCGATTGAACGGGTGTGGGCAGGTTCCCTTACCTGTACACTACTGGCAGTAGTTACCGCTGTTTGTTGCTGATGAAAATTTAAACATTCATCTTGCCAAGGTAGCTCAAGGTAATCGATTAATGCTCGAGCATTAGGCTCTAAATCACGGGCGGTCTCTTCATAACTGATATCAAAAAATCGACCAGGAAAACGCTCTCGCCATGTCTGCATTATTTTACGATACCTTATGTGATGCCTTGCCATTTCTTGTTGGTCATAGGAATGCAGGTAGGCATTAGCAAATAATTGCTTGAAACTTGAGAAACAAGAGTCCATCGGATCTCTGACTAGGTGAACAATTTTAGCATTGGGTAACGCTTTCAATATCAGTGGAATGTTTAAGTAGTTCGATGGCAATTTATCAACAAATCTAGGTAACTTGCCAGCCATTCTTCCGGTGGTTTGCATATATTTTATTGCTAATGAGCGACCATCTATGTCTTTTACTGAAGCAAATAGTTCAGCTGAAAAACGCTGTGGGGTTTGAGGGTTTCCGAGTCTGCGCATAGCTAATGGAAATTGTTGTAATTCACCGGCAGAATGCACATCAGAATGACTAGTAATAATTCGTTCTATCAAGGTAGTACCTGTGCGTGGCTGTCCCAGTACAAAGATAGGGGAAGCATCTGCTATGCCTGGACCACTTTCAGCTAACCATTGTTCGGTAAAGTTTTCTGTTAAATATTCAAAGGTTTTGATTTCAGCGGCTTCATCAAATTCACGATATGACCTGTTGGCTGCAGCTCCTTTTGAAAAAGCATCAAATGCTTCAGGCCACTGTTGCTGATCTTCATATTCTTTACCTATTGCATAGTTATAAAATGCGAGTGCAGCCGGGGATTTTTTGTTTGCTAAGCAATGATCTTTCATTACTTCTATGTGGTCATTGTCTGTAGCTTTTCGAGACTGGGCCAGTGACCAATGAGCTTGAGGTGAATCAGCACGCTGTTTAATAATACTATTAATCAAAGTTTCGGCTGTCTCAGTTTCACCATGGTGAACTAGGTTATTAGCTAGGTTATAGATATTTTCTACATTGTTTGGCTTAAGGGTGTAGGTTCGGCCAAAAACTGTTTTGGCAAGGTTGTGTTCACCCATCAAAGTTAATGTAGTGCCCATCAAGCTTAATATTGTGGGATCGTCGGTACGTATTCTACGAACGTGATTCAAGGCGTGATCGGCAAGGTTAACTGCGCCTTGCATCATATAGAGATGAGCTAATTGTGCCCAAGCAGCAACATGATCTTTATCAAATGTAACAACGGTTTTAAAAGCGTTTAAAGCAATATGATTGTTTTTTGTCCCTAAACCAACCAGTCCAACAAGGAAATGAGCGGGGACAAATTCAGGGTTTTGCTGTAAAAGTTCTTTGCAGTATTGCCCTGCAAGATCATAATTTTCTTGGGTATAGGCGTGAGTGCCTTTTTTTAATAAATCATCCAGTTGTGCCCGATTTTCATTTGACGGCTGTTCAGTCATTAAATTCATCCACTGTTATTTTTTTATTGATTCAGGAGAGGCTTGTTAAAATCTTCACTACTATATTTATACTGTCATTTTGCATACAAAGTTACAAGGTCATTTATTCACTGAGTTATTGCTAGCATCAATGACTTTCTATATTAAAAACAGACCTGTAACTAAAAAAGGCTAAGCAAAGTTAGCCTTGGTTGTTCAATGAACTTTTTATTCGATTACGGTATAAACTTTTCTAACGGTTTCTACAACTTCGCTAATACCTTGCCATCCTTTTGGAAAAGAAAAACTGTCACCAGCTTTGAGTTCTACAACCACACCATTAGTATCCGTTAGGATCCAGTGACCTTTTAATAGATGGCAAAACTCGGTTATCGCTAGGTTTAGTTGTAATTTACCCGGTTGGCATTCCCATGTGCCCATTAATACGCCATCACTGTTATAAAAACAGCTATCGCGCTGGGCAGGTAATTCACCCAGAGGTTCGCCAAAAGAAACACATGGTTTAAGATCGTTTAAATCCATTGCTGCTTTTTGAACTGTTATTGAAACCATTAATTTTTCCTCATTTATAGCCATTGTTATCATGCACAAACATTAAGTGAATAATGTCTTTTGCAATGGGCAGTTATTGTTAAAAGACGACCGTTTTATTACCACGAACAATGACGCGATCTTCTAAGTGATATCGTACACCTCTTGATAACACTGATTTTTCAACATCACGGCCTAAACGTACCATGTCATCTTTTTCACAACGATGACTCACTCGAATAACATCCTGATCAATAATCGGCCCTTCATCGAGATCTTCAGTAACATAATGGCTGGTAGCACCAATAAGTTTCACCCCACGGTCAAACGCTTTTTTATATGGGTTTGCGCCAATAAACGAAGGTAAAAAACTATGATGAATATTGATCAGCTGACCAGCATATTGTGTGCAAAGGTTTGGTGGTAAAATTTGCATATAGCGTGCAAGCACAATGGTGTCGGCATTATGTCGCTCGATGATATCATTGACTTTGTCAAAGGCTGGTTGCTTGTCATCTTTAGGTACCGGAACATAATGAAAAGGAATGCCATGCCACTCCACCATACTTCTTAGGTTTTCATGGTTTGAAATCACACATGGGATATCACAGTGTAATTCACCACTATGCCAACGGTGCAATAAATCCGCTAAACAATGTGAGGCGTGACTTGCCATGAGTACAACTTTTTGACGTGTCGCGGTATCACGAACATGCCATTTCATTTCGAAGTCTCTTGCGAGCAAGTCAAATTGCTCTCTAAATTCCTCAATGCCGATTGATAATGACGCTGCATCAATAACATTGCGCATGTAAAACCAACCTTCGGTAATGTCGGTATGATGGTTGGATTCTTTTAATGAACCACCTAGTTGTGCGACAAATTGACTAACAGCGGCAACAATGCCAACGGTATCTGGGCAAGATATCACTAAACAAAAAGTTCGTGGTTTATTTTCTGTATTCATTGTACTAAATCCTATTTACGTATAATTAATGATGCTGAAATAATTCGTTAACGGCTCTATAGCCTTGTTCTACTGCACTTTCTAACATTGCTTTTGCGCCAGAATCGGCATTTGCAATGGCTATTTTTCCAAAACGTTGGCGGGCTATCATATGGGGATGTCGCTTATCATCTCGGTCTTCATAAATGGTATCGAATAAAGATCGATACCAATATGCATAACCGTGTGCCCATCGATTAACGGTGATGCCGATAATATCTTCAGCGGCATTAAAACCCGTACCAGCAAACATACTGGTCAGTTGATTTCTTACTTGACGTTCAATGGTTTCAAAAGACGTGGTATAGAGCTCATGTCGGCCTAATCGATGCTGTTCACGAGCTGTCTTACCTTGATTATTAACGTGGGGAAATCGTTCCATATGGACAATTACCGCTTCATTCGAGTTCTGTGCGTATTGGTGTTCACCTAAGCTAACCGGAAAATCGAGCATAGCATTTATATGATATGAGCCCGGAGATACTACCGCACCTATGTTTAACTGCTGCCACGCTTGCCAATTTCGGATCGCAACACTGGTATAAAGAATTGGGGTTTTTTCTTGGTAATCTAGAGCTTCACGTTGAGCCTTAGGCATTTCTGGGCAAAGATATGGAATAATTGAGTTATTACATGCCAGCACACAAGCTTTACCTTTAACCTGATAGGTTTGACCATTTTGTACGTATTTTAAGGATATTTGTTGTGCTGAGTCAGCCCCTTTAATATTTTCAACTTTGATTGCCGTGCTGTTGAGACGGATACGAACCGATGCATTGCTCTGATCGAGTTTTTCATAATCAAACTGTGCAGTAACAATATCTTCCATGGTGCTTCCGGGGGCTACTTCTGGGATCATTTGCCGAACCATGAGCCGAGCAATGGAAGCGTTGCCATCGGGGAAATGGTGAATGTAAGCCTCACCTTCTTCAAGTTCTTCTAAAGCTAACGAGCTACGCCCCGGTAATCCAACCCATGAAATAGCGCTCCATGCATCGATGGAATCTATGCCAACACCGTAATCACTTGATAAATCTTCTAATATGGCGAAAACGTGTTTTTCGGTGATGTTGAGATGTTTTAGTAGCAAGGTTTGATAACTAATCGACTCTAAATACTGTTTTTTATCTTTAATTTCGGATAGGTGGTCTTCTTTATTGGTTAATAACTCGAAAAATTCGACCTTAGCCATAGCTGATATTGGCATTTGTTCAACGGCTTCGGCTGTTGTAATAGGAGAGGGCGCTACAGGTAAATAACCTTGGAAAATACCAATATCGATAGGGACAATTTTATCTACACCCCACTTTTCTTTATTAAAGTGGATACCGGCACTTAGTTTATGTCGTTTAAAGAAGTTCTGATCATAAGCCTTATCTAAACGTTCGATTTTGACGCCAATATCGGCAAGCAGATCTTTGACAACTTTACTATAACTTGAAGGCTCAACTAAGGTTTGTGAGCCACCATGGGCGAGTAAAGTTTGCCCGCCAAGGTTAAATTCATTTCTTTTTGCATGACCACCAAAGTCGTCATGATTATCAATGATCAGAATTTTTGCTTGTGGATATTGTTTTCGATGAAAATGTGCTGCACTTAAACCACTGATACCAGCACCAACAATGACCAGATCATACAAACATGTATCTGTTTGAAGAGCCGTTCCCCAATCTTGTTTTTGGTAACGGCCTAACTGATGAGCGACTTCAAACGAACCTTGATGGTTACCACGCAAACCAGTACGACAGGGTGGGGATAACTCTTCTATCTTAGTGATTTTACTCGCAGTACCTGATGCTGAAGGTCGTTTACTATGATCTGAAAAAACAGCACAACCACTTAATACACTCATTGACAGCGCGCCAGCAGATAATGCACCAAAACCGTGTAGCAGGTCTCGGCGGGTGATCTTGCTGTTCATGCCTAGTTCAATGTCAGAAAGCTGTTTATGCAGTTTTTTCATCGTTCATATTATCGTTTTGGTTTATCGTCGAATTTAATGTTTTAACATTTCACGCAAGGTTAATTACTAGTCACGCTTATAAGTTAAATATGCTTTTCTTACCGTTTCAAGTACTTCCCATGTTCCTTTGGAATTGTTGTCGAAATACACGGTATCACCGGCTTTAATGTCAATGGTTTCACCGTCTTCTGGGTGGAATAATGCGTGGCCTTTTACAAAAGAACTAATTTCAGCATCCATAATCCATCGAACCCAAATTCCCGGCGTACACTCCCAAATACCAGCTTCTGAACCATCTGGGTTTTCATTGATAATCAAACCACTCAGATGAGATACTTGATCAGATTTTGGTTCAGGAACCGGCCCCCAATCGTCTAATTCATTTGATGGAATATTTGCAACATTTTTTAATTGTTTGATAGCCATGTTTTTATCCTTAATAAGCGCTGTTAAATGAGTTGATTATTTATTTATCTTTCAGTATTTTTTTCGCTGCATTATGCCCTGGAGCGCCAGTAACACCGCCACCAGGGTGAGAGCCCGATCCACAAAGGTAAAGTCCTTTAATGGGCGTTGCATATTGGGCTGCGTCAGGGTGAGGGCGCATGCTGAAAAGTTGATCTGGCTCTAAGCGGCCATGACAAATATCACCACGGGTCATGCCAAAAGTTCTTTCAAGATCTAACGGAGTGAAACATTGGTGTGATACCAAAATATCCGGCAAGTTAGGAATGTACTTAGTCAGGTATTCTAAGATGTCTTTAACGACACCTTCTTTTTCATCATCCCAATGTTTACCGTCGGCAAGATCATAAGGCATGAATTTGCACAACAAGCTCATGACATGATGACCTTCCTCGTCCACCAACGTATCGTCTACTGTGCTAGGAATAAATGCCTCTATGAGTGGTGGATTTGCTGGAATACCCGCCCGAGAAGAACGATAAGCTCGTTCAACATGATCTTTATCTTCAATAATTGAAATAGAGCCTATATGTTGAGGTCCAATTCCGTCACCCGCTATACAGGCAAATTGAGGCAAACCGCTTAAGGCTAAATTCATCCGTAAAGAGGCTGATTCTTGTCGGATCACGCCAATGTCTTTAGCAAAACTTGATGGTAAATGTTCTGCGCCAACAAGTTTTAAGAAGGTCCGTTTTGGATCAGTGTTTGCTGCTACTACCTTGGCAAATAACTTTTGACCATCTTTTAGCTCAACACCCTGTGCAACGCCATTTTCAATTAAGATTTTTTCAACCCCGGCATTGGTTTTGATCACCACGCCTTTGTCTTCGGCTGACTTAGCCATGGCTTGAGTAATGCCACCCATACCACCTTTTACAAACCCCCAAGAGCCTTTAACCCCATCGATGCCACCAACAGCATGATGTAACATTGCCATAGATGAGCCAGGGTGGTGCAACGAGGTGTAATTTGCTGGCAGAATATGCTGCGCCATCATCGCTTTTATTTTTTCACTATCAAACCAACGCTCAATTAACGTATCTGGTGTGCTGACAAAAAATTGGATAAAACGATAACGAGTATCGGAATCAAGTTTGTAAAAATCTAAGCCCATTTTTGCCGCGCTTAGTAAGTCGGCAGGACCACCGCCATGTAATTTAGGTGGCGCTTTTAGCCATTGCTTAGCGACTATAGCGCCAACTTTGTCGATGATGTGGTGAAACTCTTCATACGCGTCGTAGTCGGTGTCGGAAAACTTGCCAAACTGGCGGCGATTTTCTTCATCGTCATTGGTGAGCAATAAATATTCATCACTGAGATCTAAATAAAGGGCATTATCTAAGGGTAAAGTTTCATAGCCATATTTTTTAAGCTGTAAATCCTCTATCACTTCTGGTCTCAGTAAACTGACGACATATGAGGCGATTGAGTTACGATACCCGGGATGAAATTCTTCACTGACTGCAGCACCACCAACAATATGTCTTTGCTCAAGCACACAAACTTTCATTCCTGCTTGAGCAAGGTAGTTTGCTGTGGTTAGCCCGTTGTGCCCCGCGCCAACAATAATGGCATCAAAGTTATTATTTTCCATTAATATAATCCAAGTTTAATACTGATAAAAATTACGCTTTTATAGTGACTAATTGTCATCCTATCGAGTGACAAAATTGAATGCTAGCGCGCGTATACGCAGAGAAAACAATTATTCAATTCTTTCATTAGTGATATAAGAGCGGACTATTACTTTGTGCGCGATAACCCCCAAAGGCACAAATATTCCCGCCCATGCCAAGGCTAGAAACGCTTCGATGCTAAACCAGTTGAGTTGATTAGCTGAAGTAAGTTGACCTGTGTTTAATTGATAAGGGTAAACATAATAAGTGAGTTGCAACGCACTGAGTAAAATGCCAAAAACAATCACGGCTATTGCCACCCATTGTGTATGCTTAGCTTGTTTTTCATTACATTCTTGTTGAGGCGTTTTGTGTAAAGCTAGTCGTTGCTGATGCTCAACATCACTGACGGTATCTAACCTGGAAACTAGCACGATCACTAAATAACTGAGTAAACCACCGACCAAAATTGGATTTAAATAAGAGGGTAAGTTTATCCAACCCAGAGAATCACAAAAACGTAGAATAACATTACCTGCAAAACCACTAATAATGCCCCAAAATGCACCTCGAGCTGTGATTGTTTTGCTCCAGATACTCATAAACGCTACTGGTCCCCATGACGAAGCAAAGACAGTACCAACATAATAAGCGAGCCAGAACAAATTAGGCGGGAAGAAAAAGCTGATAATTAACGCAACTATGCCAACTATGAGCATGACCAGACGACTAAATTTTAATAGGGACTTATCATTATCTTCGTTAAGTTGCTTCTTTTGCGGGAATATATCGTGACTAACACTAAAGCCAACTAAAGATAAAAACGTGGTGGCTGAAGATAGTGCTGCCGCCATGACACCGGCTAACAGTAACGCCCCCATAATTGATGGCATCATATTCATGGCTGCCCAAATCATGGTTTGTTCGTGAGGGAAAATATCGTCTTTACTGAGATTGACTACGGTGGCCGCTGCAAATAATGCCAAGTTACTCACTGCGATAACAATCGCAGCAATACATGCTGAACGAATGACAACATGTTCAGATTTAGCCATTAAATAGCGACTTGATTGCCAAGGACTTACTGCAGCCACTAAGCTCCAAGCAAGGCCGGTGATAATCGACCAAATAAAGTAGTCCCGTGGGGTTTCCCATTCGGTATTTTCACCCACCACACCATGCCATGTCATTAAACCGGGTTTACTTTCTAAATGAATGAGGTCGGTTAATGACGATATCCAACCGCCATGGGTATCAACAATGTAATAAAGCGCGACAAAACACATTACGGTAAATAAAAGAAACATTAAGGTGTCGGTTATTACTACGCCGCGAGAACCAGAGTAGAGCGTAAATAAGGTGTAACATAACCAAGAAGCAATCAACCCTTGGGTGTAACTTAGTGGCGTGAGTTGCGATAAAATCACTGCTGTGCCTTGGGTTACTGCGAGTAAGTATCCACCAAGACCAAGCACAATGGTGACACCAGCAGCAGCTTGAACGGCTTTACTGCTAAAGCGTTGACCAAAAAATTCAGCGAGCGTTAAGCTTTTGCTTCGTCTTAAATAGCGACCAAAATAGAGCGCGCCATAGATATATCCTGCAACCCATATAGCCGGCCAAAGAATGTAAGCCCCACCTTGTGATGCATAAGAAAATCCGGTTTCACCAAGAAAAGCATTGGTACTGAGCACACTCGCGACTAACGTTCCAACTATTAATAAGGTCGGAGCATTTCTGCCAACAACAAAATAGTCTTCAAGGTGTTTAACTTTTCGACCAGCATAATTGCCAACTAAAAGGTAAACAATAATGCTGATTAAAATACTGGTTGAGTAAATATCCATAAGTGTTTGCTAAAAGTGATAATTATTAAATACTGTGATACTTCCAGACTAATTAAAATCTTTTTTTTTGGAAATACCCCAAACGGGGGTAAAGAGTAGATGTACTTAATTTGAAATGACGAAGCAAACCATTACTTTTTAGTTTTCATTAAATAGGAATAGGCTAAAAATGATAGGGTTAAACCAGCAACTAGCAGTAAAATGGTAATTTTATCGCGGTGTGGTGTTTGTGGGACCCATACTTGATACTTTTCAAAATAGAAAAGTAGATACATTGACAATAAACAGGGCAGGAGAGCCGTAGCAATTTTCAATAGAGATAAGGTTTGTGCTTTTAAGTCACTTATCATCAAAATATCCTCGGTAATTCGCATGGCCAATAACTTATTAAGATAATTCTAACTTTATATTAACTACGTATGTATACCCTGTTAGTAGTATGGAAATTGTACAAGAGGAAACGGTAATATTGAAGATGATAATAAAATATTTCAATGATTAGAAAGCGATAACACTATGAATTTAGATCTAAAAGCACTACTCAAACATAAAGCTTTAAATGAATGGCGACTGTTTTGGCTGATCTCTATACCTATATCAATAGTTATTATTAACGCAATGATGGCAGCAGACCTATCAACAGGCACAGGTGTATCTCATATGATTGGATACTCTGTTCGATGGGCAGTGCCTTTTATTTTTATTGTTGTTGCCATATCTCCCCTGAAAGTGTTATTTCCTAACATATTTACCTTGTGGCTTTTACGAAATAGAAAACATATTGGCTTATGTTTCGCTGTTGCAATGGCGTGGCAAGGACTGTTTATTTTTGTGGTTTCAACTTTTTTACGCGATTACTATTTTAAAGAAATCTATTATTTTCGAGATGAACTTGAAGGGACCGTCGGCTATATATTTTTAGCTGCTATGGTGGTGACCTCATTTCGTTTTAGCAGGAAATATTTTAATGCAATGCAATGGAAGCTTATTCATAAGGGAGGACTCTATTTTTTATGGGCGTATCCTTTTAGCGTTTATTGGTGGGCTCTATCTGGAACACAGCCAAGGACGCTTGATTACATTTTCTATTGGGGAGGTTTTGTTGCCTTTGCGCTAAGAATTGCCGCTTGGGGAAAAAAACGTCAACTAACTACAAAAAAGAAAGGGCTAGAGGATCATACGCCAGTTACTTTTAAAGTATTAGGATTATTATTGATAAGCGTAGGGCTTTTCTTGGCATCTTCAACATTCTATTGGCAAAAAGCGATTACCGGTTTTTTAACCAGTAAACCATGGTCAGCTGAATTGGAACTTTGGTTACCCTTTTGGCCATTAGAGCCTTTTATATCTTTGCTTATTATTGCCTTGGGAACTTTATTTTTCACGAAGGTTAATAGTGTTAAGCATATAGATAGTTAATTGATAGTTATGGTGTTCGGGCGACATTGTTGAGTTTTCTATTTTTTGTCTCATTTTTACTTTGGTCACACCCCTTAGTAAACGTAAATTTAAATTGCCACATTCAGGATAAGGTTAAATAAATATATATATTTAAATTTATCCTTGTACTGGCTTTATATACAGTTCGGTGTAAATCCTTCTTTCTACAAGAAAGAGCGCATTTTGCCTCCTTTCACTCATCTGATCTGTTTCAACCCAACAATAAGGCATTGAAAGTTAAATATTACTGGGATACTGTTATTTATATATTGTAGAAAGGAAGCAAAAACTCGTCTGTGGAAAGGCGGTAATTGCGGCGTTATATGTTTCGAGCAACTGGCAGCAAGCCTAAATGTTCTACGAAAGGTATGAAGTCACGATCTGTAAAAAGTAAAGGAATGTTCTTTTCTATACAATAAGTGGCAATAATTACATCAGCTGTCTTTCTAATGGTTATTCCTTTTTTTCTTAACGCTCTATAATTATCAGCCGTTTTAATGGCAAGTTCTAAGTTTAACATTTCAAATTTTTGTAAAGGTTCTAATAGATCCTTTACTGTTTTATATTGTTTATCGCTACGAAACCCTTGTAAAATTTCAATTAAAATTAAGTCACCAATAGCAACAGTTTCGTGCTCTAGTGCTCTATCTAGTAAGTCTGTTTCAAGGCTTTCTTTACCATTAAAGTAATCAATCCAAACACTTGTATCAACTAATATCATTTAGCTAATCTCATATCATCAAGATCACCTTCCCAGTGTAGCTTTCCTCTGAAGTTTCTAATATTACTTTGCTTATGCAGCTTAACTAGCATTTTCAAACCTTCTTCTACTACTTCTTTCTTAGTTGTACAGCCAGTAACCATTAATGCTTCACTCATTAATTTGTCATCTATTACAATGTTAGTACGCATAAACCACCTTTGTGTATAAAATTAATTTATATACACATTATGGTGCAAATAGAGAAATATAACAAGTTGCTTAAATGGAAAATAAAGCTTGGCTTTTGTCGCTGCGCTCTAAATTTTAGCCAAGCTAATTATTTGCCCCTTAGTTGGGCGTTATATGTAAAAGGAAAGCTCGGTGTCTCCAGATGTTTTAGCTGATTTAATAATTAGCATTGTATTAATTTGTGTGGGTATTGGATTTATTGTTCACGGGCAAAAACTTAAAAGTAGCCCAGCCGTAAAATCTAATTTTGCATCACCAAACGCTTTTATAATATTAGGTGTTTTAATGTTTTCTTTACAGCTAATAGAACTAGTTGAAACATATATGTAATTTACATATAACAAGCAATTAATGGACAAATAACAGTTGGTTTTGCTCCTGCGTCGCTTATTATAACCAACTATTATTTGCCTTTAATTGGGCGTTAGGCGAATCATGGAGAGTATATAAATATGACAGTGGTGAAATCAATATTCGTAGTTCTAACTATTTCTTTAATTGGATTCGCCGCATTTTATGAGGATATTGTATCGAAAATATTACTTCCCCAATATATAGAGTGGGGTTATGAAGTTGAAGCTCAGGGCCTTAAATTAGGAACTCCCTTAGATGAAGATGGGCTAAAATTAGCAAAAGATGTTGGGGTAAAATCACCAGAAAAAATCAGAATTGTTTATGTTGATGAAGTGCCTTTTCCTTACGATAATTTCGCATTAAAAGTGTTAGGTGAGTCTCTGGGTTTTATAGGAGAAAATATTATAAATGAAGCTCAAGCTTTCGGTTACTCAATATACGTTCGAAAAGATTATAAGCTTGATAAACCAAGGTTGGCTCATGAAATTGTCCATGTCTTGCAAATAGAGAGATCAAATTTTGAGGATGTTACTTTTCAACATTTATCTGACCTTGCTAAATATGGTTACTCCAAGGCCCCACTAGAAGTTGAAGCGTTTGAGGCAAATATAAAGTACGGTGGTTAATTCGCCTAACAATAAAATTAACAGGACACGTAACGCTTGCTCGGTTCCACTTCGTTTCACATTTTAGCAAGCCGCTTATTGCGGCGTTAGCCGTATAGTTGTAACCTTGAGGCTATGTGATACTATAGTGATACATAATTTAATTCTAAATAGGTTTTATCATGAGAGTTGAACTCGTAACAACACTTAAACGTCAAGCGACTAAAATTTTGGCTGATCTCCATATTTCCAAAGAACCAGTGTTAATTACTGAGCATGGCCAACCATCTGCTTATTTAGTTGATGTCGATGATTATGAGTTTATGCAACAGCGAATGGCCATTCTTGAAGGCGTAGCACGCGGTGAGCAAGCAATTAAAAATGGTAGTACACTCTCAAATCAAGAAGCAAAAGAGAAAATGAGCAAATGGCTGAAGTAATATGGACATCACCAGCTCTTGATGATTTAAATGATATAGCAGAATACATTTCTTTAAGTAATATTACCGCAGCTAAAAAGTTGGTTCAAAAAGTATTCGATAAAATAACCCGATTAGAAAATCATCCTGAATCTGGTAAAAGCCCACAGGAGTTAATTAATTTAAATTACCGTGAAGTTAATGTTAATCCTTGTCGTATTTTCTATAAAGTTGATAGTGACAAAGTTTTTATTTTGCATGTAATGAGACAAGAGCGAGATCTACGTAGATTTCTTCTACAGAGCTAAATACGGCTAACAAGCCACTCAAGCAGGACAGCTAACAGTTTGCTCGGTTCCGCTTCGCTTCAAATTTTAGCCAACTGTCAATTTCCGCTTATTGCGGCGTTATATTTTTCTAATGTTGATCGTAATGTCCACCTATTGCGAAAATATATACACAGTTATCGTCAAACTTATAAATCAGTCTATCTTTCTGAGATATACGTTTTGACCATAAGCCAGATAAGTTATGTTTAAGTGGTTCTGGCTTTCCAAGCCCGCAAGCAGGATCTGAGCGCAAAATTTCTTTTAAAATTTTGCATAACGCCTTATGAAGCTTTTTATCTTGTTCTCTTAATTTCTCATAAACGAGCCAAGTTTTACCTTCAAAGACTAGTGATCTCATCTAATTGCTCTTTTGTTGGTTTGTAGCCTTTATTGCTTTCATGGGTGCCCATTGATTCAGCAATCTGTTTCATTAAGTTACTACTTTGCAATACGTGCAGTGTCTCTTGTTCTCTTTCCCAATCTTCGGCACTCATAACAATAAAGTCTTCACCTGCACGTCGGGTTACTTTTATTGGTTCATGCTCGCTAACAGTTTGTTCAACATATGTTTTTAAGTTGTCTCTAAACTGGTTTACGCTTATGCTATTCATAATTAGCTCGCTATTTATGTACGGTAATGTCGTACATTGTAGTATTAAAAATATAACAAGGCAATCAAATCGGACACATAAAGCTGGCTGTGCTCGTGCCTCGCAAATTTTAGCCAACTATAAATAGCCGCCTAATGTGGCGTTATATGCCCGTAATAGCAAAGTCGATCGCTGAAATAATCTCATCTCTTAATGACTCAACTGAGCCAACAGGGTTTTTGAGTAAATTTACTGGCATTGAAGAAATTTGGGGAGTGAGTAAAATAAAGTGTTCATTTTCATATTCGATCAATGGAGTTAAACCGTCCATTTTCTCATTATTGAACTGGCTAAATTTCCCTAATGGGATCACAATTCTTGTAGCAATATCGCTAATTAATGCATTTTGGATATCAATTATATAAGGGTATGCTTCTCTGCTTTTTTTACTTGGGTTTATGTATACATCAAATTGTGCCATTAAAACTCTCTAAACTCGTCGCCAAAACAGCCATTTTCATCTACAAAATCATTGTAGGCTTTTATTGCGTTTTTATTTTCTTTTACCCATTTCTTAGCTTCAATACTTTTCAATTTATCTTTTAATGCTTGCTCTAAAGTTGCAGATAAATTAATGTTAAGTGCTCTTGTTTTCTTTAGTAAGTCACTATTTAGGCTAAGGTTTGTTGCTTTTTTAGGGGCTTCAAAATCGTATAATGCTTGCATATCATATCTCCAAGTATTCATTACGTTTATTATGCGCACTCTAATGCGTATTGTAAAGGGCATATAACAAGCCATTCAAGCAGGACTTTTAACAGTT
>MAAC01006684.1_pt1 | contig 17658 bp, 10 predicted proteins | sample 1115981 | NCBI WGS metagenome assembly MAAC01 (sample SAMN04961126, study PRJNA320927) | seawater metagenome | isolation source: sample BD02T64 sea water enriched with oil for 64 days | place: USA:Gulf of Mexico | collected 2013-07-27 | reverse complement strand
ATATAGATACTGCAATTATTTTGAATCGGATACATTATACTTCTGTTGTTTAATTATATATGATTCGTTATGTAAAATCATATAATTATCAAGCTTTTGTCCAAATGAGGTAGAACGGTTTTGTATAACGAAAGTGGCGACTGGCGGCGCGCGTTCGGCTAGAATATCCCGACGCAGTTCGGGAGTGGAAGCGTCAGCGTGCGTTTCGGAGTGTCGGCAGAGCCGTTTATTCGTTTTTATCAGAAATAAAGATAGTTAATTATTTGTAGGAGATTTAATACTAGCAACCATCTAAGCCATTTGCGTTATACGTTGTTATGGGTTGTTTTTTACTATTTTATGAATTTTCGTTTTATCTCTTTTTTTGATAATCAAGAAATAGACCTCTTTTTTTAAATCTGAGACGTCAATTTTGTTCCCATTAAATTCTCTTAGCACTCTAATTGAACTACCATTAAAGTCCAATATTAGAATTTCATCTATGTCAGAAACGTCTGAAAAATGTATTTCGTTCTGAAAAGGATTTGGATAAAATGCGCTGTCTGTATCTTCTGAAAAAAGCACAGGTTTGAACATTACCGTACAAGGGTTACTGTATGCCCCCTCCATACCATATTGTTGAAATCTTGCTCGCACATTTATATTAAAATATTTGTATGTGGTTAGAGTCGAGTGCGCATCAAATATGGCTTGTACGGAAATAGAACCGCTGGAAGGAATGCCATGATAAAAATTGTTCGATGAATTACCTACCTCAGAAAAATAAAGAACATATCCATCTGCACCTTTAATTTTATCAACTTGTAGATATTCATTGTGATGAATATCAATCCTTGTACAAAAATCATCAGTTAGTTTAGTGTCGGGTTCTAATCTTATTGTTTTTGGATTAGAATATTTTCCATTGAAGCCATCAAAAAATCTAGCTCTGGTCATAACTTTATAATCCTTATAAAACTCTAAATCTAAATCACTACTTAATAAGTTGTGATAAGTTAGTATATGTGGTTCAGGACTTGTGTTTCCAATGTATTGCTGATTAAAAGGGAATAGGGTGTCTTCAAATAGAAATATAAACTCATCTGCATTGTGGACTTTATCGCATTCAATTTCCTCACCTTCCTCACTTAAATCTAAAATTCCGTCGTTATCTAGAATATTGGTTTCAAAATTGTTTTTTATATTGTAGTCTTCTTTGTCAGCTAAAAAATAATCAAAATATATTTGGCTATCAAAGTCAGCACTATAACGATAATGCCCAAATTTCATAATATTAGGAAATTTATATGAAATATTTGGATAAAAAACACTTCCTGTGTCATCATTTTTGAAAGGTATCATCTTACGGTTGTAAACATTAGATCCAACAAACGTATGATCTGGTGAAGCAGTTTGATCAGGATTAACAATTCTATTGGTGTTATCTAATACGGTACCTTCAGCAATATTTGGCCATATGTCCATATAACCTAGATTTTGGTTTTCAGACCAATTTATTTTAAAAACCAATGTATTCCATCCAACATTAATTTGTAAATCAATATCTTGTCTTTTCGTATAATCACCACACCGCGGATAATGATTTAGATAATCTGCTTGTTGATTTATATTTAAGATACAGCCTCGACAGTTTATTGCCCCAGGTACATCGAACTCTAGCCCATACAGAAGTTTAACCTTAAAACCTGGTTCATGATGTCTAAATTGAATCAAAAATTGGGGTAATGGGCTAACTAACGGTTCAATGTTATCGTTGGTATTATCATCAACAGGGGCATTTTTAATAATTTGAAAAATTGTATGTTCACCACTATAATTATTTACTTTAAAGCTTGGGGGTATATAAAACTTTAGTTTATACCAACCCATACCAACATTAATCAAATTATTAAAGGCTATTTCACTTCTATCACTACTTGTGTTGTCGTTGCAATTTTGATCATCATCTAGAACGCTTAATTCAATGCAATCTGTTCCATCATTTAGAGTAATCGGGGTTATTCTATTCTTATCTTTGAGTTGATAAATAAAACTTTGAGGAAATGTTCCAGGAGGAGGATTATTTGCTGGATTAGATATAAACTGCAAACATGAAGTATCTATGGGTGTTTTTGCCACCAATGAAAAATCATCAAATGTTTCATGGAAGTTTAAATATACAGGGGTCTGTTCAGGTGAAGGAATTGAAGGTCCTTTCACATTTTGTGAAATACCAATTTGTATAATTCCGGCGAATATGATTATTAATATTTTTTTCATAATTATTATTTTAATATTGGTTCTTTTTTGAAAATAACCCATAACGGTATTGTGTATGAAACGTAGCGTATAAATAAACGCTAACTTTTCGGATTTAGCACAAGCCGAATTTTTTATTTTTATGTTTAATTTTCTTTTCTAAATATAACCAAATAAAAAATTTGGCGTACTTTGTAAATAAGCAAAAACCTCTCGGAAAGCCTGTAATAGCTATGTTTTATACACGTTGTTAGCCACTGGCTTTATTCCGCAAACTTGCTAGCGTAGGCAAAGGCATACTCTTTTACAGTTTTGGTGAAGCTTGGATGATGCGACTGTAAATGTGTATGGCTTTTAGCGTTGGCTTTCGTCATTGATTTTCGAATAAACCTTTTTCAGCATCAATTCCTTCACCAAATTTCCGAAAGATTTATTCTCAATTATTTTGTCAAATATGTCCTGATTCTGGTCCATTCGTTCAATCAGTTTATTTAGGAACATATCCTCAAAAGCATATTTAAACGTATCTATCTTATTCGCTTTTGCTTGTGCTTGTAATTTTTCGTCTTGTATTAATTCAGCTTCTATTTGTTCAAAAAATAAACGGTCAGCTTCTTCAAATTCAGTTCCGAATCGGTCATTTAAAACATTGATTATTTCCGAAAGCAATGCCTTTTCTTCTTTTGCTCTTTTAATTCCTGCTTCGGTTAATCCGTCCAATTCTCCATCTTCTCCTTTTACTAAATCAATTGAACCTTCCTTAACTTTCTGTAAGCGATAATACTCCATTGCAATTTCATCTGAAAGTTGCAAACTCTCGGCTAATTCCTTTTTCGGTAATTTGGTCTGCAATAATTTAGAATACGCATAGAATTTTTCAAATTCAGGCTCTTTAAATGGCATAATTTGAGCAAGAAAAGAATACAGATTTGTCCAAGTTCTCAAACTCTTTTTAAACTCATCTTTTTCAGGTTCTGTTTCTATTGCTTTATACCTATCAATTGCTGGGTCGATAAATGAATATAAACGAGATTGGTCTTTTGTATCTAGTTTTCCTGTCGGTTTGAAATAAACATTTGCAAAAGCGTTTACTTCTGATTCTTGAATGATTTGTTTTTCGTCAATCTTTAATTTTAAATCAAAGAGATGGTTGATTTCTGGTTCCTCTGAAACCATTGTCTTTTCATAATACGGTTGAAAAGAATCAAAAATTGTTTGTCTGTCGTTCGCAAAATCCAAAACGAAAGTATCTTCTTTTCCTGCTGTCATTCTGTTTAGTCTTGACAATGTTTGAACAGCTTTAACTCCAGAAAGTTTTTTATCTATATACATAGTATGCAAAAGAGGTTGGTCAAATCCTGTTTGGTATTTATCTGCAACAATTAGGATTCTATAGCCTTCTTCATTAAATGCCTGTGGAAGTTCTTTTTCGCCATAACCTGTTAATTGCGGTTCTGAAACACCATCAGGATAATTATCATCTATTACTTTTCCTGAAAATGCAACCAAAACTTTGAGTTCGTTGGTGTATTCATTTTCTTTTATGTATTTATTAAACTCTTCAAAATACCTTTTGGCTAGTTTTCTTGAAGATGTTACAAACATTGCTTTTGCTCGTCCACCAATTTTTGTAGCGACTACTTGACGGAAATGTTCAATAATAATTTCTGTTTTTTGAGCTAAATTATGTGGATGAAAATTGACAAATGCACCAATTGCTCTTGATGCTTTTTTCTTATTCAAATCTGGGTCATCCTCAATTGCTTTTGAAAGCTTAAAGAATAATTCGTAATTGGTATAGTTCTGTAAAACATCTAAAATAAATCCTTCTTCTATTGCTTGACGCATAGAATATAAATGATAAGGTTCAGGTTTTCCGTCACTTCCAGTTTTACCGAAAATAGCGAGTGTTTTATATTTAGGTGTCGCAGTAAATGCAAAAAATGAAATGTTATTTTGTTTACCTCTAGCAGAAGCAGATTTCTCTACTTGTTCACTAATAAAATCTTCGGCAGAATATTCGTTATCTTCCTCATCTTCAGTTTCAGATGCACCTAAAACTTCTTTCATTTTTTTATGTGCTTCGCCTCCTTGTGAACTGTGTGCTTCATCAATTACTACTGCAAATTTGCGTCCTGAAAATTCTTCCACTTTTTCAATTACGAATGGGAATTTTTGCAAAGTTGTAATAATAATATGCAAACCAGAATTTAAAGCATCTGCTAATTGAGAACTGTCTTTATCTATTTTCTGTACAACACCAGTTTTGTGTTCAAATTGGTAAATGGTGTTTTGTAATTGCTGGTCTAAAACTCTTCTGTCTGTAACTACTATTACGCTATCAAAAATTCGTTCGTCTTTTGCATTATGTAAACTTGACAAACGATAGGATAACCAAGCAATGGAATTACTTTTTCCTGAACCTGCCGAATGTTGAACTAAATAATTATTGCCAGCTCCATTTTCTTTTACATTTTTTGTAATATCTCGTACTACATCCAATTGATGGTAACGAGGGAAAATCATTTTTTCTTTCTTAAATGTTTTTCCTTCAATCTCGATTTCTTCTATTTGAAGATGAACAAAACGGTGAACAATATCTAGCCAACTATCTTTGGCTAATATCTTTTTCCATAAATAATCAGTTTTGTAACCATCTTTATTTGGTGGATTTCCTTTTCCTCTTTTATATCCTTTATTAAATGGAAGCCAAAAAGTTTTTGTACCATCTAATTTTGTGGCCATAAAAACTTCTTCATCATCTACTGCAAAGTGAACTAACGCTCTTTTCTTGAAAGCGAATAGCAATTCTCTATTATCTCTTGAGCTTGCATATTGTTTTTTGGCATTGTCAGTATTCTGACCTGTAAAATGATTTTTTAATTCTATGGTAGCTAATGGTATTCCATTTAAAGACAATACAATATCAACTGAATTTTTATTCTTATGTGTGTAGTACACTTGTGGAATTACTTTCAGTTGGTTTTTATCGTATAAATCTTGTGTTTCGGGATTTAAACTTGTTTCAGGTTTAAAAAATGCCAATTTGAATCGTACACCATAATCTGTAAATCCATTGCGAACAACATCTAACGAACCTCTTAAGTCCATTTCTTTGTAGATGCGTTGAATAATACGGTTATCTACTTGCTCTCCGTGAATAGATGCTATTTTTTTCCAGTTTTTTGGTTGTGTTTCTTGAAGAAAATTTAAAACTTCATATTTAAACATACCCAATTCAGGACTGTAATCTGCTGAATTACCTTTTTTATAACCACCATTTGCGATTAATGAATCAACTATGGCAGTTTCGAATGTATTTTCTGTAGTAATGTTTGCCATAATTAATCTGTTTCTTGTTCAATTTGTTCGCCTTCTATAAATCTAGCATAAGCGATATCTCTAAAAATAAGTTTTAACCTTGATTTTTGTCTTTTGGTTAATTCAGTTTTTAAAATTCTTTTTGCTGTGTCTTCATCTAAAGGATAACAATCTTCTACAAATTTTGTATTTATCCCATAAATATCTGAATCAATTTCTAGTAATTTTTCTGGTAATTCTTCACCTACTATTGTCGCTGTATCTGGGTCAATAAAGTTTACGTTAGGATTATTGTCAATACTAACATCTTTACCTAAAAAGGTTTTATTTCCTTTAATTGAAGGCCAATAAACACCCAGAAATTCTGTTGTTCCTGGTGGGTGAATTTTTGCTATTTGTATTGCACCATCAATTGTTGAATATTCTTTTTCTCTAATCATTTTTAATAAAACCTTAAAAGGTTCCATATCAAAATTATTTGAAAAACGCTTGCCATTACTCTTTTGTTCTTCTTCTAATAATTCTTCTGCTTTTTCAATTTCATCTCCAATAAAGCCGAAAAACATTGTAGTTTCGTCTATTTCATTATGAATAAATGCAGAAGTGTCCGATAGATATTTTATTTCCCAAAGTTTAAATTTGCCTTCTTTCCAAGAGTAACCACCAAACAAGAATTTGAAATCTTCAATTTCTTCGCTTTGTGTACCACCATAATCTATTGAATTGTATAAGGTTGTAAAAAGGTTACTTAAATAATCTAATACTTCATTTATGTCAGTATGAGAGTTAGATAAATGCTCATCAAATTTTATAGATGAAATTAAATTAAGAATTAAAGGATAGGTGCGACTTGTAGCTCCTGCAAAACTGATTAAACAATCTTTTCTAGGTAATTCAAATAATTTCACGCCACTATTCCATCTTTCACCACCTGAAAGGCAACTATCTGTGGCAAAGATTAATTCTTCAGTATTATTTACTTTTCTTATCCAAGATACGCAGAGTGTCATAGTTTAATATACTTTTATTTTACCTGTTACTACATCACTAATTAAAGTTGTTTTGTATTCTATAAGCAGAGCAATTAGCTTTTTGGTTTTGTTTAATTTCGTATCAACTTTAGCAGTAGTAGTTTTTATATATTCAACTATTTTAAGTTGTTCATCATTATTAGGAATTGGAAATGTGTAGTTATTGATTTTTGCCTGCGAAATTGTCGGTATGGTTCCACCTACAACTGTTGATTCTACTTGGAATTCTATGTTTTGTGACTTTAAAATATAATAAAGAAACTCATTTACACAATTTACTTCCTTAAAAACAATAATTTGAGGATTAATTGTCGCTTTCTCTGGTAAGTTTTTAACGAATGAAACCTTGCCATAAGTAGAACCAGTTTTCACAAATAATATATCCTCATTAAAAATTTTTATTTCTGGTGATTCTTCATACTTTTCCCAAGATAGATATGTGCAACTATCAAAATCCATATGATATTTCTTCATATTTGAAGGACTAATAGTAATAGCTCCTTCTTCTTTTGCAACAAGGTCAGTTGTTTTGTAACCTCTATATCCAATGCGACCAAATATTTTTGCAATGTGTCTAATTCTTTTTACTTCCCAATGCACAGGGATTTCTCCAACACATTCAATACCGCTAGCTTTTAATTTCACGTTAGAATTTAAACCTTTTGTTACTGCTTGATTAATGATTACTTCTTTTTCTTTTTCATATAATTTAAGCAGTTTCTTTTTCTGTTCAATTAACTTGTCTATTTCTGCTGTTTTTTCATCAAGATAGTTGGCTATCATTTTTTGTTCAACTTCTGGTGGTAAAGCAGTATAAAAATTGTTTAGGGTATTTATAGTTAATTGATTAATTGTAGAAGTTAAAAACAAACCTGATTGCCCAGAAAAGACTTGAGAATTAAAGTATTTAGATATGAATTGGTATTGGTCAGTTCTAAAAATAGTCATAAATGCACCAAAAGTTTCTCCTTTGGTTTTCTCGTCAATTGTAATATTTTTTCCAATTAATCTTCTGCTCCCATTTCTAGAGCAAATGAGAATATCACCAATTTTTGTCTCTAATCTTTCAGGAATTTCTTTATTGATATAAACAGTATCTTTTAAACTTAATTTACCATTTTGAATATTGGATGACCTTAATACTAAAGTCCCATTCTCTTGAACAACTTCTTTTGGATTATAAGTTATACCAATAATAGAATCTCCAATATATTTTAAACGTTTGACCTCCCAATGTTCGGGTATATCACCAATCCATTCAATACCACTGTCTTTGTATGTTTCGTATGTAGCCATTAGTCAAGTACTTTTTTTTCTAAAGCCAAAGAACTTGTTTCTAACTTAAAAATCTCTGTTTTAATATCTTCTAAAGAGCGTAAAGGTTTAAACTCATAAAAGTATTTGGTAAAGTTTATTTCGTAACCAATTTTGGTTTTACTATCATCTACCCAGGCTTCAGGTAAATGTGGTTTTACTTCTCGGTTAAAATAGTCTTCTATAGTTTGAGGAACTAGATTTTTATTAGCATCTAATTTTAAGAAAGGAATATTCTCGTAGTCTCTATTGCTTGAATTTGGCTTTACTTTAATTTTCTTACCTTTTTCAATGGTTAATTCATTTTCATTTAATGACCATTTTCCTTCTTCAATATGCATTTTGCATAATTCTTCAAAATCATCAACTGCTTTTTTTATTTCTTCGGTTGTTGCAGTGTTTAAAAAATCAACTAATGTTTGCTTGTCGTGAGCAACTTTAGTCATTAAATCTGACCAATTCGGTTGCTCAATCGTAGCTCGCCAATAGCCAAAAAAGTTATTAGGATAAATTTTCGAAAATTCATTTTCTTCGAAATCTCCGTATAATTTTGTAATAAATCCAATTCCTTTTTCTTCTCCGTTTTCGATTATTTTCTTTCGTTTATTACCTAAACTTTTGGTCATTTTTTCATAGAAACGATTGAAATCTCTTTCGCCATCTGCAATAAGCTCATCATCTTTTGTACCTGTTGCATTAATCAATTGAACTTTACCTTTCCGTTGTTTTTCTTTTTTATTGTTTACAATCCAAACATAGGTTGAAATACCTGTGTTATAAAATAATTGGTCAGGCATAGCTATAATAGCTTCTAACCAATCATTTTCTATAATCCATTGTCTTATGTCGCTTTCTCCACTTCCTGCACTTCCAGAAAATAGAGGTGAGCCATTAAAGACAACTGCTATTCTAGTCCCGTCAGATTTCATTTTAGAAATCATATGCTGTAAAAAGAGAAAAGAACCATCGTTAATTCTTGGTAAACCTGCACCAAAACGTCCAGAATGTCCTTTGTTTTCGTGTTCTGCTTTTATAATTTTTTGAGCTTTTTTCCAATCAACACCAAATGGTGGGTTAGAAAGCATATAATCAAATTTCTCGTCTTCTAAACCATCAACAGTAAAGGTGTTTCCAAATTTTATATTAGAAACTGTTTGCCCTTTAATCAACATATCCGATTTACAAATAGCGTAGGATTCAGGATTTATTTCTTGACCGAAAACTTCCAATTTTGCTTTTTTGTTGAAGCTTCTTAAATGTTGTTCACCAATTGAAAGCATTCCGCCAGTTCCACAAGCTGGGTCGTATAATGTTTTTACGATTCCTTCCTTTGTTAAAGTCTCACTGTCAGAAATGAACAAAAGATTTACCATTAGTTTAATAACTTCTCTTGGCGTAAAGTGTTCTCCTGCGGTTTCGTTTGATTGTTCTGCAAATCTTCTTATGAGTTCCTCAAACGTGTAACCCATATCCATACTGTCCATATCAGATAGGTCAATTTCAGAGAATTTTTTAACGATTTGAAATAGAATATCAGCCTTTGGGTCATCCATTCTTTCAATTTGGTCATCAAAATTGAAGTATTCTATAATCTCTCTTGCACTTGAAGAAAATCCATTTATATAGTTTCGTAAGTTAGCAGAAACCTTATCAGGTTCAGCTACTAATTTATCAAAGTCGTATTTACTTCTGTTATGGAAATTATGTCCAGATTTTTGATTTAGGATTAAATCTTTTGTCTTGTCTGGTTTATCTGCAACTTTTGGTAAATAAGCTAGGACTTCTTCTTTTGTCGGTTGTAGTACACAATCCAATCGTCTCAAAACTGTCAAAGGAAGTATTACTTTTCCATAGTCAGATTGTTTGTAATCACCTCTTAATAAGTCTGCTACTTCCCAGATTAGGTTTGCTTTTTCCTTAAAGTCTATCATTATTTATTCATTGTCTTTTATTGAGTGACCAATTTAATATTTTCTTTTCATAAACTTGCTAGAGCGTTGGAAAAAGGCAAGCTCTTTTTATTTTTTGAGGCACGAAAAAAATGAAATGTGCTTGACTGTGCGTTGGCTTTTCAGCTTGTGGCTAACGGTCTTGTATATGAAACGTAGTGCAGTTAAAAAACAGTTTCGTTTCGGATAAGCACAAGCCGAATTTTTAAATTTTACTCATTATTTTATTTTTGGCAATTTGTCAAATTTAAAAATTTGGTGACTTTCCAAAAATGCACGAACCTTTGTGTTAGCAAGAACTCGCACTATGTTTTATATACGTTGTTAGCCACTGGCAGTGTGTCCTGTGTTGCTTCGGGATACAATTTAGTTATAAATATAGGAGCAGCAAAACTGTAATTGAGATGAGAGGGTCTTTGTTTTAAAGATGGTCTCTCGGCTGGGTTGTACAGGCAAATCAGTCAAACCGCCTTATGGGGCTTACCTTTCACGGGTTGGTCTTGAGCGATAAGATCAAAGACATTACTGCCGTTTGTATGGTGAGTAAAGGTTATGGTAGGAGTAAAGAAGTTGAACGAGTATTGAGTGAATCCTTGTAGAAGTGTCGTTAACAACTTAAGTATTGTCAAAATTGAGGGATGGGCGGTCTTGCAAGACAGAGTTTGACGAGAGTAACCTGAATTATTGGTCAAGTGGCAATCGGCATAAAGAGGACAAGAGCTTTACTTACCGCTCAATTACGGAACAGGAGAAGCTAATTAATAGTGCAAAAATACCACAACCCCGAAGGGCAAGGTAGAAAGTAGCAATACTGTTAATTAGTGGCGGATTAGTTCGTAGTAGCGTTGATATTTCTGTAATGGAAACGGAGCGAAGGAACTGACTTAACAGTTTTAATTTGTATTACAACTAAATGAAAATTTAGGATGATTTTTAAAGAGAAACAAAAGTCGCAACCGATAGAAAGTGTACAAGTTTGGAACGCTTTTAAAAAGGTGCGTAGTAACGGAGGGACTTATGGAGTAGATAAATTATCTATCTCCACAATCTCTTCACACCCTAGGAAATATCTTTATCCAGTATACAATAGGTTGGCAAGTGGCAGTTACTACCCCAAAGCAGTACGCGAAGTTAGTATTCCCAAAGAAGTAGGGAAGGAGCGTAAACTGGGCATCCCTACGGTACAAGACCGAACGGCTCAACTGGTAATACGTGAAGAGTTGGAGTTGATTGTTGATAAACAATTCAGCAAAAGTTCTTATGGTTATCGCCCCAATAAATCTGCGCATCAAGCCATTACGGAATGCAGAAAGAACTGTATGAAGATGGACTGGGCAATAGATTTGGACATCAAAAGTTTTTTTGATGAGATAGACCACGCTTTAATGCTAAAAGCATTGGGTCATTTTACCAAAGAAAAGCACATTCACTTGTATGTAAAACGTTGGTTAGAAGCCCCAGTAGAAAAGAAAGATGGTCGTATAGTTAACCGGGTTAAAGGCACACCACAAGGAGGCGTTATAAGTCCATTATTGGCAAACATCTTTCTACATTTTGTTTTTGATAAATGGTTAGCAATCCACCATCCCGAAGTAAAGTTTGAACGTTATGCTGATGATATTATAATACATTGTCAGAACTTCAAACAAGCAATGCGAACTTTGGAAGCCGTAAAGTCTTGATTTAAGCAATGCAAATTGCAGATAAAAGAGGGTAAGAGCAATATTGTTTATTGCAAACGCAACCAAAGAAAGCACCCACCGTTTAAGGTTCATTATGTAACCTTTGATTTTTTAGGATTTACATTTAAACCACGAATAGTAAAGGGTTACTACGGAAATTTTCATTTAGGTTTTACGCCCTCGATTAGTCGTTGCCGACAAAAACGAATCACTCAAACTTTGTTTAAGCTGAAACTCCATCGTATGGTTCACTTACGCCTGTCAGATTTGGCAGGCATTATAGCGGATAAGATACGAGGTTGGATTCATTATTACGGCAAAGTACGAATGAGTGAATTACATTATGTGTTCCGTTTTTTGAATATGCGACTAGCCAAATGGGTGCGTAACAAATATCGGAGATTTAGGCGAAAACATAGATTCTTTGCTTACAGATGGTTACAGGAAACTGCGAAGCAGTACCCTAACTTATTTGTGCATTGGCAATATGGTTTTAAGCCTTGACTTGTTAAGAAGAGCCGTATGATGGGAGACTATCACGTACGGTTCTGTGAGAGGTTTAGGGGTGTAATTCCCCTTTACCTACTCGACTTGTTTCCGCTGTCCATATTTCAGTCGCTTTTTTTAGAAGAAACTCTGCTCTTTTTTCGATTTCGATTTCATTCCATTCACTCAATTCAAGATATGGTGAAAGAGTTTCAATTCCGCCAGAATAGTGTTTTAAACCTTCTTTATTTCCACTTCCTCTTTTTTTTGTTGGCCAATTTGAATCTCGGATTGAAGCGTTTAATGATTGTGTAATAATTGCTAAATTCCCTAATGTTTTAAGTTTGAAATTCCTATTGTCTTTATCTTCTTTTGTTGAAACACTATTCCATTTGTTTTCCCATTTTTTGGGCATTAAGTGTTCCAAACTATACTTACTAATTCCTAATAAACCTGTTGCTTGTTTATTCCGATTTCTAATTTTAGATTCTATGAGGTAAATAATTCCTGCGGTTTGTTTGTTAATCAAAATCGAGTTTTCAAAACCTTGTTTTAATTCTGCGTCATTTGGCAAATAATTTACCTTGTCGTTTCTGCTTTCCAAATACTGTACAAACTGTTCCTTTGAAAGAATTTTATTTGAAATTAGTCTGTCCGTAAATAATTGGTTGTAATTCTTTGTCGTTGCTTTAACAACCATTCTTCTCATTACATAACTTTCTATAAATGCGAAAAGTTCGTTTCGTTTATTTTCGTCCTCAACATTTTTGAGGATATATAGTGTGTAAGGAATTAGGGTAGAAGTGTCAAGTCCGAAAATAATTGCATTTATTCGCTCTATTCCACTTTCGGCAGACAACTCGTTATTTACAATGTCAAAATCGAAATTGTCTTTAAATAAAATTGCATATTCTTTAATTTCGTCAAGAATTTTTGTTTTATCTAATTTGTAATCTCTTATAAATCTTTTGTATGACTCAAAAAGGTTCTCGACTCTTGAAAACTCAATTTTATCGTCTGTTTTTACGTTAAGTTCAGGTTCTTGTGTTTTAATTTGAAGATAAGAATAGAAGAAAAGGTCTATAAAAGTTCTCTTTAAACGACCTGTTGTGATTTCTCTGTCCCAATAGATTTTAGTTTCGTCATCTTTCTCAAATATTTGTTTCCAATACTTGTCGTAATTATCAATTTCATCACGTTTGAAAAAATAATTTTTTAGTAATTCTGCTGTTGTTAACCTAACTCCAAGTGAATTAATTGTATCAAAAATTTGTTGCTCATCTTCTTCGTAGCCAAGGTCAATACCTACAAATAAAATGTTATCGAGAATATTGAAAAAATCTATTGAATTTGTTAAATCTTCTTCAGTGATATTTTCGTTGAAAAAGTTATATGCGGAAAGTATATTGTCATTTTCTGAAACATCTTTAAATACTGTTGAACTTTCAAGGTTTACAATTTTATTAAACGATTCTTGGTCGTTGTGGTTGTGAAGTAAAATGATTGATTTGTCTCTTTGCTTTTTAAAAGTTTCCGTAAAATCGTTGTCCGATTTATTTTTTAAGCACAAAACTTTCAAGAAAATATTCAAAGTCGTTAACCTTTGTTGTCCGTCAATGACTGTTAAAATAGAATCTTTGTTGGAAGAAGTTTCTTGTTGTTTTAAAATTACAGAGCCTAAAAAATATGGCTTTTGAGTTGTAGAAACCATTCTCATATCTTCTAAAAATCTTTGCCATTGTTCAGTATTCCAAACGTATGCTCTTTGAAAAAAAGGTATTTCTAAATTTCTACCTCTGTTAAATATATCTCTAATTGTTCTTTTTCCTGCTTCCATTAAACTCCTAATGTTTGTTTTATGTACTGGTGTTCGTTTTTGCTTGTGGCTAACGGTTAGGCTATGAGTAGTTGCGTTTTTAAAGTTAGGTATTTTTCAGATATAATTGTTAGTGTTGATTTGTAGGAATTACACTTTTCTTAACCAGCTAAGCAATTACTTATAGCCATTGTTGTAGTGCGTTATTGTTTAATTTTATTTTTTAGTTCTAGTATAAATCTATGATTGTTATCAAAGTAATTTTTTGCTATTTCTAATGCTTGATTATATTTTTCAGTTGATAGAGATATGTCTTTTTTATGCTCTTTAATTAAATCTCCCTCTAAATTCACTAGATATGCATCATAAATTGTTTCTTCTTTATTGAAACAAGTTGTTTTCGTTAATTGGGCTTTCTTTAAGAAATCTAAAGCATGGTCATATTTTTTCTGTTTTAATTTTAATTCAATAATATTTAAATAACATATAAGCTGATTTACGTTATTTTGTTTACCATAAAAATCATCTAGTTTTTTTATTGCAATTGTATATAGTGAATCAGCTTTTTTATACTTTTTGCGATGAAATTGATTTGTTGCTAAACCATTGTATGCAATACCTATTTTAGAAGATTTATTTATACCAAAATTTTTATGACATTCAATTGTTACTTTAAAAATTGAGTCAGATAGTTTTTTATTAAATCCAGTGTTGATATTCCCTAAATCGTTATGAAAAGTCGAAGTACTTGGATAGTTGGTTTCATACTCGGATAAGAAGTTTATAATTTTTAAGTTAAGGCTATTTCTATCATAGCTAATATCCAGCTCGTCATTTATTTGAGCTATTTTTAATTCGATTGAATTTTTTTGGACTTCTTCAAAGTTTTTAGGATTATTAAGAGCTTTTACATAATACTTTTTTGATTCAATATAATTTCCTTTTGTAAAGTTATAATAAGCTAAAAGTTCATCTATAAATGCTTGATTATAGCTTTTATTATCAATTTGAGAAATTAAATCTTGAGTAGTTTTTATTTGCTTTTCAAAGTTCTTGTAATTTGAGTTTTCAAGTTCTAATTTTAGTAATAACAGATTTGAAAAAAATAAACTGGTCGGTTTGTTTTCTTGCTCAAAACATTTACAAGTTTTTTTAGCAACATCTAAAGCTTCTTTAATATTTTCTTTTTCTAGAATTCTAGTTTTGTAAAATAAATATCGGCAGTCGTTATTTGAAGTGATTTTCCCATATTTATTTAAATATGTTTTTGCAGTTTCGGTGCTATCAGTAATCAAATAATTTTTAATCAATCGAACATAGGTGCTCTTGAATGAATCTATATTGTTAATACTGTCTTGATTTAAGATAATTAAAGAAGATTTATTTAAGTCTACAGCATCACTATAATATGAACGTGTGTAATAATTGTTAGACGCGTTTTCTAATATGTAGTGATAGTCGATGTCAAAAGTGTCTTTTACTTTTAGATAATTATCAACCAAATAATCAAGTTCAGAATCATAATTGTCATAATCTGAAAGTTTATTATATGTTAATAATAGATTATAACGATTCCAATATATATCACTTTCTGTAGATTTTACATATTTAGGTTTATGTTCTTTATGTGTTAAAACACTATCAGCTCTTATATAATTAATTAAGGCATTTTTAAAATCATTTTTATTGTAAAAATCATCTCCATAATCTATGTAAGCATCTGATAAAAATTCATATGTTCCTGAAAAGTCTTGATAGTAGAGAGTATCATAATTTTTCCATTTCTTACCATATACAATTGCCTCTTTAGCTTTGTTAATAGCTTGGTCATATGCTTTTAAATTCATAAATGTTTTATACTCGTCTATTTTTTCAAACATTAATAAGTTATTCGATAAACTAGAATCTGGCTTAAGCATACTTAATAAGAAATCCCTGTAAACTTTAAAATGAACACTAGAAAAAGTAAAAAATGAAGTAATAACTGCTATAGTTATAGACCTAAAAAAAAAATATTTAAGTTCTTTATTAAAATTATTTTTATTCTTAATCCATATTCCAATTAATATAATTGAAAATATAATATTTATGGAAACTAAAATCTTTCTAAATATAGATACTGGAAGCCATAATGTAAATGTGAAAACACTTAGAGCAGAGCCTATAATTATTCCTGCTAATATTTTCAGTTTGGTATTGTTATTTTGATAATTTAAAAAATAAAAGCCACCAAATATGTAGCAAACACTTAAAACAGAAGTGCTAATTAAAAGAGGTGTAGTAAAATAATGTCCAAATATTAAAACTCCGAGAAAAAGACATAGAATAATAATAATTAAGATTTTCTCGATTTTTTTCATTTAGTTTCTTGTCTTGTTTAATGCACTACAACGGTTTGTGTATGAAATGTAGCGTGCAAAAAGACACTATCTTTTCGGATTAACACAGAGCCGAATTTTATATTTTGTTTTTAACTTTTCTATTCTAAAAGCCCACCGAAGGACTACGACTTCCATTGTCTAAAATAAAAACATAGTCGTAAATTTAAAAATTTGGCGGTCTTTGCAAATAAGCACAAACCTTTTGCTTTACCACTTATTAGCTATGTTTTATACACGTTGTTCTACGCAGTTTTTGTTTAATATATTGTTTGGTCATAAATATAAATTTCTTTTTGCCCAAAACTTAATTCTCTAAAAAAATCATATTTCGGGTCAATAAAATCAATTCTTATTTCTCGAAATGCTTTTTTTAAAATATTTCTGCATTTTTTAAAATCTTTATCAGATAATCTTTCCCAAAACCCCATATCAACTTTCATACTTTTAAGTCTTCCATTTTTAGAGAAAACCAAATGATAATCATCATAACAATTTAATTCGGTTGAGTTTGGAATTAATCGGTTAAGTTCTTTTTCAAGATAATTATTTATTGTGTCTTTTATTGTCTTTAGGTAATCCCTTTGTGGTTTTCTTTTTTTTCTTAATTTATTTTCTTTGTCAGTTAGAAGATACATCATTGTATAACTGTCTTTTGAATAGGACTTACCTTTTTCTAATTTATTTGTGAATTTTGAATATTCATTTTCCAATTCAAGAGTCTGATTGATAAATTTATAAGTGTTTTTTATTTGTGTTACATATTTAATCGAATCTAATTGATTCCACGGACAAGTGTAAGATGTCATGTGAAATTTATCTTTGATTTTGTAATTTAAACTAATTCCAAAACAGTCAAGCCAATCAAAACTCCAGCCTGTTATTAGGCTGTCGGTTGGTATTGTATATGCTTTTTGATTTAAGATATATTGTCCGACTTTTGTTGAGTTTGCTTTATCTAATTCTTTTATTTCATAAACATAATTATTCGCTTTTGAGTCATTCCCATATTCTGTTTTTATAGGTTCATATTCAGTAGTTTCATTTATGAGTTTACCTGAAAATTCAATTCCGTCATTACTGATTAAATCAATAATTTGCCCTGTTTTTATATATCTTAAATGATATTTGTTTCTTGAATTTTCAAGAAGTTGAAGTCCAAAATAATATTTGTTAATTTCTTTTTCAGAATAATTCTGCCAAGAGTAATTTTCATTCAAATCTATTTTATTCAAATTACTTTGTCCAAACAAATTGATAGAGATTATAAGAGAGATGATTGTTAATTTTAACTTCAATATTTTGTTTTTTTCAAATTGCGTAGAACGGTCTAGTATAAGAATAGTAGCGGATTTTCAAGTACTAACTTTTCGGCAAACACAGACTTTTTTTTTATTTACTTACATTGGTAACAGCCATTAAACTGCTATTATTTTTATACAT
>MAAC01014860.1_pt1 | contig 17659 bp, 18 predicted proteins | sample 1115981 | NCBI WGS metagenome assembly MAAC01 (sample SAMN04961126, study PRJNA320927) | seawater metagenome | isolation source: sample BD02T64 sea water enriched with oil for 64 days | place: USA:Gulf of Mexico | collected 2013-07-27 | reverse complement strand
CTGGAAAGGTGTTTTGGCCGCAACGGCATGGATGCGACCAATAAAGCGTCCCATCCATTCCAATTGTTCTAAGTTGTCTACTTCAAAAATTCGCCCGCCGCGACAAGGGTAAAGAGCGAATTGGTAACCTTGGTAGTTAAACAGTGATTGCCCTGAAAATTTTAACGGGGCAACCATCGGCAATTCATGCTCTTCAAGTTCAAAAGCAAAATCATGCTCTTCTTGAATCTGTGCTTGTGTCCAACGTTGTGGCCGATAAAACTTGGTAACGTATTTAACCTTATTGTCATCATGAAATTGATATACACGGTTTTCATAGCTATTTAATGCTAGTAAACCACTGTCCACTTGCAGACCTATGCTTTCGATACCATCAAGAATTAAATCAGGTGAAAGCGAGGTGAAATCAAATACCGACATCTTTTATCTCATCTATTTTAAAGTTTATTAAAAAAGCGTGTTTCTGTTGATAAGGAAACTTCGTCTTCAGAAGAAACCAGCTCAACAACAAAAGTTATATTGGTCATATAATCTTGTAATTCATATGGGTCAACTGAAATACTCATTGGCAATGTATAAACAGAAGCCGCTTTAACTGTTATTTCTTGTTCACCGTACCACTTAATATTGTTAATCCCCTTTACCGAAAGACGGTAAGTATTATCGATTTGTGACTTATTGAGAATTTTTAAGGTATAGACATTTTCAATATCACCGTTAAATTTTTCTTTAGCAAGTTCAGTTCTATCCCGAATGATATCTAAAGAAAGCGGCAGCCGATTAACAATTTCCATCACCAATAAACTAGTCATCGCTATCAATACCACCGCATATCCCACAAGTTTGGAACGAATTAGGTAGACCTTTTTTCCACTTAAACTATGTTCAGTCGTATATCGAATTAACCCTTTTTCATAGTTCATTTTATCCATCACACCATCGCAGGCATCAACACATGCGCCACAATTAATACACTCATATTGCAAGCCATTACGAATATCTATACCAGTAGGGCATACTTGAACACATAGATTGCAATCAATACAATCTCCTAAACCCAGCGCTGTAGGCTCTTGCTTACGAGTACGAGCCCCACGATTTTCACCTCGGTTATAATCATAAGTCACGGTATAAGTATCTTTATCAAACATCGCGGATTGAAAGCGAGCATAAGGGCACATATGTAAACACATAATTTCACGCATCCAACCAGCGTTTCCATAGGTACAAAGGGCAAAAAACCATACGGTACACGCAATTGCAAAAGAGCTCTGCAGGGTAAAAAAATCTGTAAATACTACTTGAACCGGCACAAAGTAACCTACAAAGGTTAAAGACGTTAATAACGAAAAAAATAACCAACAAAAATGCTTCAAGACCTTTCGCCACAACTTATTAGCATTTAATTTTTGACTGTCCAATTTTTTTCGTTGGTTAGCTGTGCCCTCGATTTTTTCTTCAAACCAAATAAATATAAACGTCCAAACGGTTTGTGGGCATAAATAACCACACCAAACCCGACCTAAGAAAGTTGTAACAAAAAATAATAAAAAGGCGCTAAGAATAAAAAGCCACGCCAGCAGGGTTAAATCTTGTGGCCAAAGTGTTAACCCCCATAAAGTAAAACGCTGATCGGCAATGTTAAGTAAAATCGCTTGGTGATCGTTATATTGTAACCAGGGGAGAAGCGCAAAAAGCGTTAAAAAGAAAAAATTCATTTTCCGACGCAGTTTCTGGAAAAAACCACTCACTTTCCGAACATAAATTTGATCGCGTGGATTATAAGTATCTACCTGACGAGGCTGATGAATTTTTATATTATGAACGGGAATTTGAACGTTTTTAACTTGCTGTTCTTTTTCTGATTTCACAGTTAACCCTAAGGTCTGTTCGTCCAATTTAATACAGGAGAAAAATAGTATTTTAAAAAAGACGATGTATTGTTGAGAGAAAATTTAATATGCTAATGATAACTCAACTATTATACGGCAAACCATGAAGAATATATTGATTTTAATCGTCGCTGGCGCGATGTTTTTGCATTTTTATCCACAACCCGAATTAGAAACATGGTTTGAAGAACAAAAAACGCTGGTTTTAGGTGCATTTTCTGACGCTACGGATACAAAAGTAAGACTTAATGCTAATAAAATTCATCAAGAATTGCAGCCAAGCTTTGGTCAATTTAACGCTGATGAGCAAAAGTATGTTGGAGAGATCACAGCATCAAGAAAAACTGTAAAAGATTTTTTTCAAAACTATTGTAATAACAAACGTAAAACGCCAAAACTTCACGAAAAAAATCAACAGCTAGTTTGTCAAAAAATCACTGCTTACCAGTCATTACTGTAACGTAATGACTGGTAACAATTAAGAGAGGCTGGTTTAATCTGTTGAAAATTCGGCCAAAATTTGACTAAAGGCGTGGTGTGATGATTTTTCATCATGATGAGCGCCTTGCTTAATCACCCAGACACCATTAACCATAACATCTTCAATGAGGTTGGTTTGACTGGCAAAAATTACACTGTCGAGTAAATGTTGTTCATCATGGGCAAACAAAGACAATTTGTTTTCATCTAGTACCAGTAAATCAGCTTGTTTACCTATCGCCAATTCCCCCGTATTAGAATTGGTGCTTTGTGCACCGCCTTTCGTTGCTTGTTGCCATAGGTTTCGACCAACAGATAGTTGCTGTTCATTAGCTAAAATAGCACGTTGTTGCTTTATCAATCGTTGCGCATATTCTAACCAGCGTAGCTCTTCAATAGGATTAACCGATATATGACTATCAGAGCCAATCGCAAAGGTGCCTTGTTCGTCTAAAAATTCAGTGGTAGGAAAAATGCCATCTCCTAAATTAGCTTCCGTTGTCGGGCAAATACCCGCGATAGCTTGGCTTTGTATTATGCCTTGTCTTTCTTGCTCATTAATATGTGTCGCATGGATTAAACACCATTGTGCATCTAACTCGATATTATCAAGTAACCACTGAACTGGTCGTTTACCATAATGAGTAAGGCAATCATCTACTTCTTGTTGCTGTTCTGCAATATGAATATGGATGGGAGCTTTATTATCTAATGATCTTACATGGTCAACTGCGCTGGTTAATGATGCTAAATCGACCGCTCTTAGCGAATGTGGAGCAATGCCAACATTACTATTGTCAAAACCTTCACTTAACGTAAAACAGTCACTAACCAATTGATTAAACTGTTCTGTTGAATTGATAAAACGTTTTTGCCCATCTTTAGCAGGTTGCTGGCCAAAACCACTGTAGCGATATAAAACCGGTAACAAAGTTAGGCCAATACCGGATGTGCTCGCCGCATTAAAGATAGCACTAGCCATCGTTGATAGTTGCTGATAGTTCTCACCGCTAATATCATGATGAAGATAATGAAATTCAGCTACTCGGGTATAACCCATTTTTAGCATTTCAATATATAGTTGTGTAGCAATAACTTGGGCATGTTCTGCGGTTAATTGACCTAAAAACTTATACATGATTTTTCGCCACGTCCAGAAGCTATCTTGCCCTTCGCTACCTTGCTCACTAAACCCAGCAAACGCACGTTGAAAGGCATGAGAATGACAATTAACCATACCAGGGATAACCGTACCAACACTTTCTGCTCCGGCTAACCTACCATCAACAATCGCCGTTATTACACCATTTTCAATGGTTAATGTTTGGTCTTTTTGCCAACCATTAGCCAATAAGATTCTTTTTGCGTGTAGTATCATTAGTCAGTCTCACTTTGTTGAGGCGAAATCAATTAAACATTGCACTAAAGCTTGTAATTTAGGCTTAACTTGGCCGGCCAACTGTTCATTATAGTCGTTGCTTGGTTCATTCATGTAGGTAATTTGTGATAACTCCAATTGCAGAGCATGAATATTTTTCTCTGGTTGACCGTACGCTCGAGTAATATAACCTCCTTTAAATCGGCCATTACTCACCATTGAATAAGGGCTGAAATCAAGGGATTCCACTTGTGCTAACATTGCTGCGCTACAGCTTTTTCCTTCGGCACTGCCAAAATTAAAGTCAGGTAATTGGCCATCAAAAAATCTAGGTACATGTGACAAAATAGAATGAGCTTCTAGTAACACTGCTTTACCAAACGTAGCTTTCACTTCAGTTAATGTCGACTTTAAAGCCTGATGATAAGGCTGCCAGTAATGCTCTATTCTTCGTTGGTGTTCTTGCTCATCGGGCCGATATCCATCGAGATAAAGCTCAGACAAGTCAAACGCTGTGGTTGGGCATAATTCGGTCGAATTAGCACCGGGATATAAATCTACGCCTTGTGGGTCTCTATTCAAGTCAATCACATAACGATTATATTTTGGTATCAAAACATAGGCGCCCATCTTAATAGCAAAATCATAAAGCTTATCTTTATGCCAATCTGTATCCGGTACTGATTTTGCTTTTTCAGTCATTTTCTCAGCAATATCATCGGGGATGTCTTGGCCGTTATGGGGCATGCTGATCAATAATGGCACTCGACCTCTGATCAATTGATAACTATCTGACATAAAAAACACCTTAGTTGTATATACAAGTAATTTACCATGTCATGCCCTATACAAGCAATGACTTTCAATTAACTCATGCATTTATATCAGGTGAAGTAACGCATTAATTTATTGAATACCTTTTAGAGTAAGTTATGTTTAAGAATATAGTTAGTGAAATAAAAATGGCTTCATAATGAAGCCATTTCTTAATATAACGCTGAGATAAGGAGGGTTGTTAGACCTTAAATCGCCCTACCAAATTATTTAAACCTGAAAACTCACTTTGCAAGCTATCACAAGCCCCCTGAGTTTGTTGCAGGTTAACAACTCCTTGTTGATTTAAGTCCATCAATTGCACGATATCTTCATCGATAGATTTAATAACATCACTTTGTTGTTTTGTAGCTTCAGCTACGGCATGATTCTCATTATCCACTTGCTGTAATGATTGAATAATTGACTGCATTTTTTCATCGGCAACATTGGCTTTATCCACACTGGTAGTACTATTCCTTTGGCTCTCTTCCATCGAACTAACTACCGAGAGTGTGCCTTCTTGTAAGTTAACAATCATATTCTCAATTTCAGTTGCCGCTTCTTGTGTACGCTGCGCTAAGTGTCTCACTTCATCTGCAACCACAGCAAAGCCACGTCCTGCCTCGCCAGCTCGTGCTGCTTCAATTGCCGCATTGAGCGCTAACAAGTTGGTTTGGCTACTGACACCTTTGATAACATCTAAAATACTAGCAATGTTTTTTGTCTCGTTGCTGAGCTTTGCTATGTTATCACTTGAATTCGCCATCGTTCCTGAGAGGTGTTGAATCGAGGTAATATTGTCATTAAGTGCATTCATGCCTTCTTGTGATTGTGCTTGCATTGATGAAGTCAACTCCGAAGCAACTTCGGCATTAGATGATATTTCTGCTGATGAATTATTAAGTTCAGTGACAGCACTAGCAACATTAGTACCTCTACTCAACTGCTGCTCAGCCATTTCAATACCGTTATGAGCACTTTCTCTTACTTGGCCAATAAGTTCATCTAAGGTATGAGCCGATGCTTGTACTTGCTGCATAGAGTGATGAACGGTTTCAATAAAGCCATTGAAATTAAGTGATAATTGGCCTATTTCATCTTGGCTATCAACAGTTAAACGTTGTGTTAAATCACCATCACCTTGAGCAATATCTTTGATGGCATTATTTAAGCGATAGATAGGTTTCATAAAATGATCAAACAAAAAGTGCAATAAAACAATGGAAATGAGTAAGCTAAGAATTCCGACAATAAACGCGGTATTGCGTGCATCAACAAGTGGTTGATAGGCTTTTTCGCGATCTAATGAAACCCCTACATACCAATTCACCGACTCAATACCTTCAATCGGAATAAACGAGACAATAGTATCATCACTGATTTCATTTAATTCCGGGGTAAAGCGTGGTTTAGACCCTAGTAAATTTTTAATATCCTTATCAATATATTTTAATTGCGGATGGCTTAATATTTTACCTTCCGCAGTCACTAAATAAGCGTAGCCCATATCTAGAAAATCAATGGCATTTAAAATATCGGAAATATCATCAAGGAGAATATCGCCCCCGGCAACACCTACAAATACCCCATCTTTCTCAACGGGCGCAACGGGAGAGATCACCTGTTTATTTATTGTTACGTCCAAATAAGGTTCTGTAAAAGAAGATTTTCTACTTTCTTTTACTTGGGTATACCAGGGTCGTTGCCTAGCATCAAATCCTTCTGGTAATTCCAAGCCAGGATCATCTAGTATAAATTCCCCGGTACTTTCAACACCAACATAGGCATTTTTAAAATCACCAGAATGAGCAGATTGTTGAACTATTTTCAATACTTCAGCAGTTTGCGGATTAATAGGGGTATTTTGTGCAATCGCATTAACAATGCGTAACTTACCATTTAACCAATTGGCTATATTTCCTGAAACCGAATGACCTATTTCATCAATGGCTCGATTCAAATTTTCTTGGGTATCATTTTTTAATGAGATGTAATTAATACTCGTAGAGACTGTTAACGCTAGAATTAACAGGACAACACTGGCAATAATGATCTTATGGGCAAATCTTAGTTGCAACATCTAATGCTCACTTTTCTATAAATTTGGTATGTCTGGCATAGACAAGAGCGATAATACTACCTTGAACTATTTCGCTCCGCCATATTTAACTGTTACTTTCTACCATTTTAATAAAGAAATTCTCGATAATTAATTGAAGCGGTAGATATATTGTAATATTAGTACAGTAAAGGCCTAAAGTTGATGATAAAATGCCAGCAACTTGAGCGTAACCAACGAGTATATTTTGCAAAAGCAGCCCTACAATCCATTACATGGTATCACCTTAAAAATATTAGTTACTGAATTGGTTGAACATTTTGGTTTTGAAAAATTAAATAAGGAAATATCAATTCGTTGTTTTTCTAATAACCCCAGTATTAAATCTACATTGACATTTTTGCGTAAAACTCCTTGGGCAAGAGAAGAGGTCGAAGCTTTTTATGTCAAAAATAAACATCTGGTTCATAAATAAACGAAAGTTCTCGTATAAATACCAAATAAATTCCGCACTACATCAGCCATTATTTTTGTAAGACATTGACCATTTAAATCCACAAATTGATATTAACCTTTCTTGTATTTACAAATAATTACACATAGAAACATATAGATACATTATCTCCATTAACAACCGTTAAAAATATCATCAAATATTACTTGTCTGATCTATTCAGTTAGGTAAAGTATTGCCCAGCTACAAAGTAGCGCCAATAAAACGGAATGATGTTGCAAGGAAAGCAATAGCTTTAATAATAGATTCTTTTAAATACGGATGGTTACTTATACATTAAGGAAGATGAATGATTACTCGCCTAGATGGGCATTAAGGACAGCATAAAAAAGTGTCAGGATGACCGATAAAATAAAATAATTATGGAAAGCAATAATAATAATTAGGAAGACTGTAGCGATTACAGGGACTGTGCTAACAGGTTAGGAAAACCACTTATAAATTGCAACTAAAGAAATTTCTCGGTATTACCGCAATTTTATTCTCTTAAAACGATGGCTTTGCCATCGTTTTTTTCTTTATAGCTTTTTAAATTCTAATCGACTGCCCTTTCAGACAAAATTAACGTAAAATAGTAGCATTGCTCGTTAACACATTTATGAAATTATGACTCGCTCAAGAAAATCAAGAAAACCTGGTGCCGCTCCTATGAGCGCTCCAAGCAAAGAAGACAAAAGAAAACTATTAGAACCGAGTAATAAAAAACCCAAAAAACATAAAGGAAAGGTTTCGGGTAATCGCCAACAAGAAGCCGTTAAAAAGCCGATTCAGTCGAGCGATAACCAAGCAAATAAAGATCCTAGAATTGGTAGTAAAAAGCCTATTGTCTTGACAAAAACACCTAAAGTGGCCGAACAGCCCGTGGTTAAAACACCAGCTAAATCCTCCCCTATCGCCCCTATTCGTGTCGTTGATAATACTCAAGCACTTGAAGAAGAACTCTTTGCCATTGAAGATGACCAGTCACTACAAGACATCATTAGCAAACAAGAGCAAGAAAAGGCTTTAACGGCAGACGAAGTTGACTTTTTTAATGAAAAAATGACTCGCCATCAAGAACTGACAGAAAAATTAGGTTGGGACAATGATGATGAGCCTGAAGTAGAGCAGAAAAAAACCGATAATGATGAAAATGCCTTATGGGATAAACTGGATAACAATAGTTTCTCAGATTTCGACTAAGGTGCTGTAAATGTTTGAAAACTTATGGCCTTACTTAATTGCCATCGCCGTTATTATTGTCAGTTCATTAGCCTTTTATGCCGGTAGATTATTAAGACAGTTAAAACAGCAAACGGCTAAACAACTGCAGACTGAAAAAGCACATAAGCAAGCTTTAAATCAACACGATAAAAAAATACTAGACAGTGTCGTCATTATTGTTCGAGCCATGAAAGAACAACAGTGTGACACGTCTGAAGGTTGTTGGCGTTTATGTGTTTTGCTTGATTCTTTAAAATTAAGTAATGAACTAAATGTGAAATTTCCTGCTATATTTGAACTATACAGTGCAATAAAACACATGCCAATTCTTGAAGCACGCAAAAAACTCGAAAAGCAACAACGGATGAAGCTTGATTTAGAACGAGTCAAAGCAGAAGCGAGATTACAACTTCCTGTTCAAGAAGATATTCAACATTTGCACAATTACGCTATAGATAGGATCAGCGCTTTGTCGGCATAACACCATCGCGTTTGACCTTATGTACAATGAGGCGAAAGATGTATTATGACAGAACTATTAAAGAAACAATTCACCCACAGAATTATCGAACTTCAACAACGTGTAACCTCTATCCATAAAGATTTTGCCAGTGGCCGTGATGCTGACTGGTCAGAACAAGCCGGTGAACGAGAAAATGACGAAGTACTTAACGCGCTCGAGTCAGAAGCAAAAGTTGAAATTCAGCAGCTTTCTAATGCCATCACCAAAATAGAAAATGGCCATTACGGCATTTGTGAAAACTGTGGTGAAGAAATAGCACCTAAACGCCTAGCGGTCCAACCCTCTGCAGTTAAATGCATTCAATGTGCTCAATAATGGTTAATCGTTATTCGATTTCCCCCAAGCTAAATTGACTACCGGCACTGATAAACACTAATTCAGTGCCTCTATCCGTGCTCTGCTGATGTGCTAAATCGGCCCATTGATAATATACATTTCGATGCACTTTTGCGGTTAAATTACGTCTAACCACGACATATAACCCGCCTTCTTCTGTTAGGGCTAAAGGGTGGCTGTCACTTAATACAAAAACATCGCCTAAATTTGTTGATACTTGCATGTCGGTTTTACTTTTATCAAGCCACTGCCATTGTGTTAAGACAAAAGGCGCATCTTCCACGGTAATTTTAACTTTCTCTACAGGAGTCACTAAAAAGTATTCATTACCTTCTTTTTTAAGTACCGAAGCAAAAAGCTTCACTAAAGATTGTCGCTTAAATATCGTGCCATTATAAAACCATGTGCCATCGGCTTTGATGCATAGATTAATTTCGCCACAATAAGGAGGATCCCATAACTCCACTGGAGGCAATTTTTTTGGCTCACCACTAGATGATGAAAGTTGCTGAGATATTTTTTCTAATGACATAGCTGATCTTATATAAAATTAATTAATGCATTTAATGAATAGCGTAGCGTTTATTCACCGCTATTGGTAGATTAATGCATATTGTAATTCTGGCTATTACCCTTTGCTCTTAGCATGAAAATAGAATTTATTGACAACATCAAGAAAATTTCACAGCATGACTGGCAAAGGTTGAGCAATTCAACCTGCCCATTACTCGCTTATGAGTTTTTTAAAGCATTAGAAGAGAGTCAATCAGTATCCTCAAAGCGAGGTTGGCAACCACACCATTTAATACTGACAAACGAACAGCAATGCCAAGGCATATTGCCTTTATATATTAAACAACATTCATGGGGGGAATATGTATTTGATTGGGATTGGGCGCAAGCTTTTGAACAACACAACTTAAACTATTACCCTAAACTGGTCAGTACCATTCCATTTACACCTGTTCCCAGTGAAAAATGGTTGTCCACTGATATCAAGCAAAGTGAAGTGTTTAGTTTATTGACCCAGTATTGCCAGCAAAATGCGCTTAACAGTTGGCACTTGCTGTTTGTTGATGAACCTGAAAGCCAGCAACAAGCTGAACTTCCACAAGACGTTTATCTTCGCCATACCGTGCAATTTCACTGGTTTAATCGAAATTATCGAAACTTCGATGACTTTATTAGTACTTTTACTGCCCGAAAACGCAAAAACACCCGTAAAGAACGACGCTCAATAACAGAACAAAACATTGGAATAAAACGCTTAAAAGGAGATGAAATCACTAAAAAAGAGTTAGATTATTTCTATTTAACTTACCAGTTAACCTATTTAAAAAAAGGTCATCAACCTCATTTAAGTTATGAGTTTTTTCAGCAAATATTTCAAAGCTTGAGTAAAAGTATTTTACTTATTATCGCCAGCCATAAAGATAATTATGTCGCATGTTCTTTGTTCTTCTATGATCAATCAAACTTATATGGCAGATATTGGGGCTGTACTGAAACGATTAAAAACTTACATTTTGAACTTTGTTATTATCAAGGTATAGAATTTTGTCTTGAACATAATCTGCAATGTTATAATCCTGGTACTCAAGGTGAACATAAAATATCACGAGGCTTTGAAGCAGTGCTGACTCATTCTTATCATTGGATCAAACACGTTGGTTTTAAAGAGCCAATTAAAGACTTCTGCCAACAAGAAAGAACACAAATGAAGATATATCAACAGCAATGTTTAGCCGCTTTGCCTTTTCGAAAATCAGGACAATAAAACTTTCTAATATGGAGCACTCATGACATTAACGTTTTCCCAAGCCTGCGAAAATAACAAACAAGCCATTGTCACAATTTTGAAATCGGCATTTTCAGCAACAAAAAACGTCCTAGAAATAGGCTCAGGAACGGGTCAACATGCGTGCTATTTTTCTGATAATTTGCCTCATTTACTCTGGCAAACCAGCGACTTGCCGTTAAACCACGACTCAATTAACCAAAGAATTGAGCAACATAATCAAATAAGTCAAAACCTACTTAAGCCGATCACCATTGACTTAAATCATGATTGGCAGCGACAAAGCATTGGTTTAGCTCAACACGATAATTTTGATGGTATTTTTACTGCCAATACCTTACACATTGTTAGCTGGAGCTTAGTAGTGAAATTTTTTTCCGGTGTCGCAAATTATCTCGCGGAGAACGGCACCTTATGTATTTACGGGCCTTTTAATTATCAGGGTAATTTTACCAGCCCGAGTAACGCTAATTTTGATATCTGGCTCAAAGATCGAGACAAAAACAGCGGCATTCGAGATTTTGAAGCAATCATCGAATTAGCGACTTCCGCTGGATTAACCCTGATTGATGATCACACTATGCCGGCAAATAACCGTTTATTAGTATTGATGAAAAAGCCTGCTTAACGATTTAGTGATTAACTGTTTCAACCATTACTCACTAAAGTACGTTAATATCTGCATTAAAATAAATTAGAAGCCGATAAGTTCATGAAGAAAATGACGTTATTTATACCACTGTTAACAACAATGATTAGCTTCTTTGCCAATGCATCAGCAACGAATCCTTATCTTTATGTTTTAGGTGTAGCTCAGGATGCAGGCTATCCACAAACGGCTTGTTATCAAAAACATTGCCTACCCGGCTGGGAAAACCCACAGTTAAGACGCGGTGCTACCTCACTTGGGTTAGTTGACCCTGTTGGCAATAAAAAATATCTTTTTGAAGCTACGCCAAATCTACCTGAACAGTTATATCAGTTAGAAAAACAAGCCCCTAGTACGCGCTATAAACTTGATGGTGTTTTTTTAACGCATGCTCATATTGGTCATTACACCGGTCTAATGTTTTTAGGCCATGAAGCCGCTGGTGCAAAACATGTTCCTGTTTATGCTATGCCACGGATGAAGCAATACTTGCAGAATAATGGTCCATGGCAACAGCTGATAAACTATAAAAATATCGAACTAAAATCATTACAACATCAAAAAACAGAACAGTTAGGGCAATTAAAAGTTACGCCATTTTTAGTACCCCACCGTGATGAATATTCAGAAACTGTCGGTTATAAAATTGCGGGAGCCAATAAGTCAGCTTTATTTATACCTGACATTAATAAATGGCAGCAATGGCAGACAAAATTAATTGATGTGATACAGACAGTTGATTACGCGCTGATCGATGCTACTTTTTTTGATAACGGTGAATTACCCGGTCGAGACATGTCAAAAATCCCCCATCCGTTTGTTGTAGAAACGATGGACTTGCTAAAAAACAGCACAGAAGTAGAAAAAAATAAAGTATGGTTTATCCATATTAACCACACCAATCCATTGTTAAATACCAAGAGTAAAGAAAGTCAGTTTGTTCGAGAGCAAGGATTTAACATTGCGGTTGAAGGACTAAGGTTTGATTTATAAATGATAAAACATCATTATTCTAGGTTAAAGCTTTTGTTAAGCCTTATCCTGTTCAACCTATCAGGCCATTGATAGGTTGTGTAGGAATAGAAAAATTAAGACTTAAGCTTTAGAAGCTCATTTCTTTAGCGTTGTCACTGATCACCAACTCACCTTCAGTTAACGCTTTAATCTGCTCAATGCTGACTCCAGGGGCATATTCAAGCAGATGAAATTGGCCGTCTATGATTTCAAGGTAAGCTAAATCAGTAAGGATTTTCTTGATACAATTTTTACCGGTTAACGGCAAAGTACAATTGGCAAGTAGCTTAGAATCACCGTGCTTTGAAGCATGGGTCATGGTAACAATAATGTTATCCGCACCAGCAACTAAATCCATCGCGCCACCCATGCCTTTAATTAACTTTCCGGGGATCATGTATGAGGCTATATTGCCATGAACATCAACTTCAAACGCCCCTAAAACCGTTAAATCAACATGTCCACCACGGATCATCGCAAATGATTCCGCACTAGAAAATACCGATGCCCCTGTTGCCATTGTCACGGTTTGTTTACCCGCATTGATTAAATCGGCATCTATTTCATCTTCTGTTGGAAATTGCCCCATGCCTAACAAACCGTTTTCTGATTGCAACATTACTTCAATTTCGTCAGGAACAAAGTTTGCTACTAAGGTTGGAATACCTATACCTAAATTAACGTAATACCCATCTTGTAATTCTTGTGCAACACGTTGTGCCATTTGTTCTCTAGTTAACGCCATGGTTATTCTCCGTTATCATTAGGAACTGTACGCACAGTTCGCTGCTCAATGCGCTTTTCAAAACTACTTTGTATCAAGCGATCAACATAAATACCTGGAGTATGTATTTGGTCTGGGTCGAGCTCACCCGGTTGGACAATCTCTTCCACTTCCACCACGGTAATTTTTCCCGCCGTTGCTGCCATCGGGTTAAAGTTACGGGCGGTTTTACGATAAACTAAGTTGCCATAGGTATCGGCTTTCCATGCTTTTACGATGGCAAAGTCTCCACGTATGCTTTCTTCTAAAATATAATTTCGTCCTGAAAATGTACGTACTTCCTTACCTTCTCCTACCGGCGTTCCGTAGCCTGTTGCTGTGTAAAAAGCAGGAATGCCCGCGCCACCAGCACGCATTTTTTCAGCCAATGTACCTTGAGGAGTCAATTCTACTTCAAGCTCGTCGCTCATCATTTGTCGTTCAAATTCAGCATTTTCACCGACATACGAGGCAATAATTTTTCTAATTTGACGATCACTTAGTAAAATACCCAAACCGAAGTCATCAACACCACAATTATTTGAAACCACGGTTAAGCTTTGGGTGCCTTTGTGTTTAATTTCATTGATCAAATTTTCTGGTATGCCACACAAACCAAAACCGCCAGCGATCACTGTCATACCATCTTCTAACCCAGCCATCGCTTCTTGATAACTTGCGACGACTTTATTAAATCCAGACATAATTTCATTTCCTATAAATAACGCTATTTAACCGTCCAACCGCCATCAAGGACTAGTGCTTGACCCGTCATGTTTTTTGCTTGTTTGCTTGCAAGAAAACACACTGTCGCGGTAATTTCTTCAATATCGATAAAAGATTTTTTTGGCATCGGTTCTAGCATGATTTGATTAATCACTTCTTCTTCACTGATGCCATGTTGCTGCGCTTGATCTTTAATTTGTTTCTCTACCAAAGGCGTTTTCACATACGCAGGGCAAATAGTATTTACAGTGATATCTGCATCTGATGTTTCTAATGCCATCACTTTTGAAAAACCGATCAGTCCATGTTTTGCCGCAACATATGCTGATTTAAACGGTGAAGCCACTAAGCCATGAATAGAACCTATATTTATAATTCGACCAAAACCACTGGCGCGCATTTGCGGTAACAACGCTTTGCACGTTCTTGCTGGGCCTGTCAGTAAAACATCAATAATCTTTTGCCAAGCATTCATCGGAAAATCTTCCAAACGCGAAACATGTTGAATACCGGCATTGTTGATCAATATATCTATTTTGGTGCCTTGCAGTTTTTCTAACATATTTTCAAAATCTTGCTCGTTAGTCACATCTAGTTTGATGCTTTGCACTAATAAACCTTGCTCAGCGAGATTTTTTTGAGCTAGGTGAATAGCCGCATCACTGATATCAGTAATAATGATATTTGCACCTTGTTCAGCCAAAGATTTGGCAATACCAAAACCAATGCCACTGCCCGCTCCGGTAATGAGTGCCGTCATATTTTCCATTATTGACTCTCCAAGAAACTCGTCAGTATTTCTGCTTTACTTTTGATAGAGAAAATACCATCTAAGTGCCCCCACATGCCGTTAATTTCATGATATTGGCTCTGCTCACCTAACAAATCATGCGCCTTCTTCGACATCGCTGGATAGAGTAATAAATCGTTAGTTGCCGGAAGAAATAACGTTTTTGCTGTCACTTTTGCTAAGCTACCAACCAGATCATTATTGTGTCCCGCGATAAACAATTGGCTGGCACGTACCAGGTACAAAACATGATTGGCGTCCATGGTATTGACCCGTGCATTCGCCGCGCCATATAACCAGTCAACAACAGGGAAGTTGGCGGTAATATCATTTAACGCCTTGTCATTAATGGTTTGATGTTTAGGATTTGAAGCATTAAAGATTGCTGGATGCATCGCGTCTTGGGTAATACTGGCAAGTGACAGTTGTAAACCTCGTTTTGGCGCATTTTCGTTATAATAATCACCTTTATTCCAATTCGGATCTTGCTTAATAGGTGCGGCCCACTTTTCTAATCCTGCTACCAACCACGCATCAGACTGAGCACTACCAATAACAGAAACCATACGTGCAACCATTTCAGGATAAGCCACTGCCCACTCTAATGACTGCATTGAGCCCATAGAGGCACCTACAACAGCATGCAGCTTTTTGATGCCTAATGAGTCAATTAAGGCCTTTTGCACATTAACAAAATCACGGATAGTTACGACAGGAAACGATAAGCCATAGGGTTTTCCTGTGTCAGGATTAATGCTCGCAGGACCTGTGGTGATAACATTTTTATCAAAGGCACTGGCATTCACTAAAGTATCTGAGCTGATAACATAATACTTATTAGTATCAATCGCTTTGCCTGGACCAATGATACTGTCCCAATAGCCAGGCATAGGATCACTTTCGTTATATTTTCCTGCTGCATGAGAATTGCCGGTAAAGTAATGGGTAATTAAAATCGCATTACTTTTATCTTGGTTTAATTGCCCGTACGCTTCCCAACCAACATTCACTTGTTTGATGGTATTGCCATTAAGAGTTTTAAAGTTATTGGTGGTAAATTTTTGTTTTTCAACAATAAGGTCTTTTGCATCCACGGTGCCAGATGCTACAAAACTGAGCATACTGATACTGAGCACAATAACAAAAAATCGCATATTCATAATATTTCCTACAATAAAAAGTCGAGATTAAAAAAAGATAAACAAGCCGATGGCAATTATTAAGCCTAACAAAGGAACCACACCTGTCATAGCAAACATTGACCAATAAGCACTCGCATGGGTTTCTTTACATATGGCGCGAATCGTTGTCACTACATAGCCATTATGAGGCAAGGTATCTAAAGCGCCAGAGCTTATTGCAACCACACGATGTAACTGTTCGGGGTCAACCCCTTGGTCAATATAATGTGGTGCTAATAATGGTAAGGCGATAGCTTGTCCACCCGATGCCGAGCCTGTTAAACCCGCAATAACACTTACCGCCACGGCGGCACCAATCAGTTCATTGCCCGGCATTTGTGTCATAACTTCCACCGCTAATTGAAAAGCATCGGTTGATTTAGCCACAGAGCCAAAGCCAACCACTGCAGCAGTATTACCAATGGCCACTAATGCGCCAGTAGTGCCTTCTGAGATAGCATGGTTGATATTATGGAAGTATTTATGGTTAATTAACCAAATCGTGATCACACCGCCTAAAAGCGCGACGATCAAGGCATTATGGCCAAAATAGCTGTGTAAACTAAACGATAAACCAAGAACCACTAACAGTGGAATAACCCCCGTAATCGGGTGTGGGTAGTCACGCTGTGGGATTTCAGGGTCGTCATCACGATGAACAAAAACTTCACCGTTTGCCACGGCTTTGCCGATTAAACGTTTCAACCACCAATAACCAAATAGCGCCATAAATACGGCGACCACTATACTCACTTCCCAGCCAGCATAAGGCGTGGTGCCAAGATACTTAATTGGGATCCAGTTTTGAATTTCCGGTGAGCCTGCCGAGGTCATGGTGAAAGTGACCGAACCAAATGCTAACGTTGCAGGAATGAATCGACGTGGTAAATTGGCATCTTTAAATAAACTTAACGCCATAGGGTATACGGAAAAGGCAACAACAAATAAATTCACCCCACCGTAGGTTAAAATGGCACAAGCGGCCACCACAGCAAAAACCGCTTTTTTCATGCCGAGCTTATCAACAATATAGCGAGCGACACTGTCGGCAGCGCCTGTGTCTTCCATAAACTTGCCAAACAATGAGCCAAGCAAAAACATAAAAAACCATGCGGCAATAAAGCTTGTAAAACCTGACATATACATACTGACAAAATATGTCTCACCAGTAAGTAATGCCATGTTATTGCTTAAAGCAACAAGTAATGCACATAAGGGAGCACTTATGAATAAATTCATCCCCCTCATTGTAAGCACAACTAATAAAATTAGTCCGCCTACTAAGCCAATCATACTTAACATAAGTAATTCCTGAGTAATGTAATTTGTAATACTTTGACTGAGACATCACCTACAAAACTCGTGAACTCCTCTCGATATATTTGTTACATCTGAAGTTCAATTTCATTGTGCGGTAGGCGAGTGAAAAAAGGTATAGTACTTAAGTACCACATACAGATGGATTACCTTGCGCTAGATTGATTAGCGACTGAAAAAGAATCATGACAAAAATAAATATAATTAAAAAACTTAAAAT
>MAAC01016654.1_pt1 | contig 17662 bp, 16 predicted proteins | sample 1115981 | NCBI WGS metagenome assembly MAAC01 (sample SAMN04961126, study PRJNA320927) | seawater metagenome | isolation source: sample BD02T64 sea water enriched with oil for 64 days | place: USA:Gulf of Mexico | collected 2013-07-27 | reverse complement strand
GATTTTTTGAGTTCAGATTTTTGAGATGATTTCGTTTCCATTTGGAAGTTGAATGGTCATTATAACAGCCTTGAAATAAACTTATAGATTAAACATTTGGAAGAGGTGGTGGGGTATTACCTCCTAAAAATATTTTAAGTTCTTCTACATCTTTTATTGCAGCCCAATTGGCCATGCCTTGTTTCCAAACCAAACTATCTTTATTTACGGTTCGGTTTGCAAATAAACTCTTTAGTTGTTCGAAAGAAATTGGACCTGCTTGTTGTCCATTGGAAGCGTAAAAATAAGTCACAGCGACAGGCATTGGAGGAGGCATCACCCCGCCTTGTTGTTGCATAGTTGTTTGTTGCTGTCCGCCCATTTGTGGTTGCATCAACCCTCCCATTTGTTGTGCGAGTACAAATCCCATTCCCATTCCCATTCCTGCGCCAGCAGTTCCACCTTCATTGTGAGCTGCTGCTTCTATAGCTTTTGCAGTTTTAAATCGAGTCAATTTATCAAGATCAATTTTATCCAGACGACTGTATTCAAAAATCTCTTTCTTGAGTTCTTCTGGCATAGAAACGTTCTCGATATAGAATTTTTCTAATGAGATTCCGACGCTAGAAAATTCTGGCTTCATTACTTCTTGACAAGTCTCAGAAAGCTCCGAAGTGTTTGCTGCGTACAGTTCAATAGGAAGGTTTGCTTCTCCTACGGTATCCGTAAAGCGTGTTGCGATTAAACTCTTGAGATGCTCATTGATCTCAAAGTTGGTAAAATTATTATCAGTTCCTACAATGTCTATAATGAACTTTCCTGCATCTTCAATTTTAAAAGCATAGGTACCAAAGGCGCGTATTTCCACTAGTCCAAAACGGTCATCACTTAACGTAATAGGATTTTTGGTTCCCCATTTCTCATCTGTGAATAAAGTTGTGTTTACAAAATAAACCTCTGCCTTAAAAGGCGAGTTAAAACCATATTTCCATCCTTTTAAGGTAGAAAGAATGGGTAAATTTTGAGTGGTTAGGTCGTAGGTTCCTGGTTTAAAAACATCTGCCAACTGGCCTTCATTGATAAAAACCGCCATTTGACCTTCTCTAACGATAAGTTTAGCACCATTTTTTATCTCGTTTTGATAGCGCTCAAATCTATGTGCAATCGTATCGTCTGTGTAGTCTAGCCATTCAACTATGTCAATAAATTCGTGACTTAGTTTTTCTTTAATTTTATCAAATATGCTCATGGTTGTTGTTTTATAATTAAGTTTCTAAGATAATAATTTTGTGAAAGTTATGATTTTCAAATAAATGGGTAAATCAAATTGATACTCTAGCTTATCAAACCTCTGTCTATACGTCTCATCAAGGTTTAAATTGTTACATTTAATTTCTACCATTCTCACTTGGATAAAAAGTATGAACAGGATCACTTTGCCAGATTTCTTTAGTTTCTACACACATAGCAGTTAATGGTCCTTTATAGGCTGCTGCTGTGTCCATATTCCATACATTGGCAGCATTTATAGGCTCATAATGACCTAATCTTGATGTAGGTGTATGACCTATAAAAATTTCTTTATACAACTTTAATCTATTAGGATACCGATCGTTATCTTTAGGTAAATTAGGATCTATGGATAGTGCCATTTCCCATAAGGTACGATCCCAATATGTAATATTATCGTAATATTCAAAATGTGGACCTTTTAAATTATGAAAGCCTGCATGAAAAAAACCGCATCCTTCATGTTCATAAAAATTGTGCAACTCATAATTTAAAAAATCAAAATGCTCCTGTATTTCTGCATCAGTTCGATATTTATAGCTTTCTAAAGTACTTTCTCCACCATGTTTCAACCACATGGGATGTGGAGATTGAGCAAGTAAATTTATTACTACTAACTCGTCATGATTACCTCTTAAATAAATAGGTTGGGTTTGTTTGTTTTGTTTCCGCTTTCGCGAAAGCGAGATCAAAAAATCAATTACCTCATAGCTTTGTGACCAGCCGTCTACATAATCTCCTAAAAAGATAAGTAAGTCGTCATCTTTAAGTTCTATTTTTTCTATAAGCTGGACCAGCGCTCTATAACCGCCGTGTATATCTCCTATGGTGATGGTTCTCATTATTACGAATTGTATTTAACCTTACGCAATATGCGCAAGGCTTCTTTATATGATTTATAAATATCAGGAAAAGACTTTAAAACTATTTTATATGATTTCATTTTCTCAATAGGCTCACCTACATTGTTAAACTGGCAAATAAGCATGGTTTCAGGGAGCTGTTGTAGATCTATAAATTCTTGATCACTTAAATCGATACCGATCGTTATCTTACTTAATAGAGATAAATTTGAATTATAAATATGGTGCAATACTTTACGATCGTAATATGGAGGATTGAACAAGATTTTATTTTCCAATTTATAAGTGCCATTAGGATAAAATCTCAATGTCTGACGCTCTAATGGGTAGTATTTTTTTTGTGCCCCTATTCCTAATTCAATATATTCTAGAATACTGAAGCTATCATCATCAAAATATATTTGAACCTCATCGAGAGTGCTATAAAAAAGTCGCACCTGCTCGTTAATCATTTCAATGTCTACTCTATAATAATATTTATCCTTATTCTTAAACCTGACTTTACCAGACCAGCATATTACAAATTGCTCTTTAAAAACTTTATAATTACTTTCTAAACCTTCATTTGTACGGCCTAAAAATTCAATCACACTATTTAATGTATGTTCTATATTATTGCTTGATTGACGTTCAATTTTAGTCACTAAAAGAGAATTAACGTCTTTAATTTCTATATCAAAAGCTTTGGGCATAGAAATACTGCCGTCTCTAAAAAAGACAGTACCTCCATAATATTTCCAGATATTCTTGCGCAGTGCGGTAAGTCCATGTTGCGCTCTAATAGTTATTAAACCTACTACTTTTCCATCTGGTAAATGTGGAAATGAGATGTTTTCATATTGAATGATGGGCGCATTTGTGAGGTATGCGTTGACTAGGTTTTGTAATTTTGAATCATCAAAAAAATCTACTCCTATAATTTGGTTTGTTTTATCATCAATGCCGATGACCACGAAGCTATTATTTTTAGGATTTGAATTAGAAAGTGCACAAATGTGCTTTAGAAACTTGGCCTTTCCTTCCTTATTACTAAGTTCTATTTTTAATTTTTTATCATAAAAACTGTTCTCATCATTATGGGCTAACAAATTTTTGATGAGAAGACGTTTATTAATCATGAGGTGTAAGATAAAAGAAAACTTAAATTTAAGTCTAAACTTAAGTTTAAGTTTAAGTTTAAATATAATCCTGACTCTGAACTCTGAACTCTGAACTCTGAACTAAAAGTTTCTACTATCTTTGCCGCTATGCAAATTCCCGAAGGAAAGAAAATATATTTCTCAAGCGACAATCATTTAGGTGCGCCTACTCAAGAATTGAGCAAGCCTCGGGAAAAGAAATTTTTAAACTGGCTGGATCTAGTTAAGGAGGATGCAGCAGCCATATTTCTATTAGGTGATCTTTTTGACTTCTGGTTTGAGTATAAAACCGTAGTTCCTAAACATCAAGTTCGTGTTCTAGGTAAACTTGCAGAAATTACTGATAGTGGCATTCCTATTTATTTTTTTGTTGGAAATCACGATTTATGGATGTTCGGTTATTTTGAAGAAGAGTTAGGAATCCCTGTATTTCACAAACCGCAAAGCTTTGAATTTAACAACAAGAAGTTTTTTATAGGTCATGGAGATGGTCTTGGCCCTGGTGATAAGGGCTATAAAAGAATGAAAAAGATCTTTACAAATCCCTTTTTTCAGTGGTGTTTTAAATGGCTACATCCAGATATAGGAATAGGCATTGCGAGATATTTATCTGTGAAGAATAAATTGATTTCTGGAGAAGAGGACGCTAAATTCCTCGGAGAAGAAAATGAATGGCTTGCTCAATATGCAAAGCGCAAGCTACAAATGGAGCACTTTGATTATTTTATTTTCGGACACAGGCATTTACCTATGGAAATACAAATTGCAGAGAATTCTAAGTATATTAACTTAGGTGACTGGATCACACAATACCGTTATGGCGTTTTTGACGGTGAAGAATTTAAATTATTAAATTTTTGAAATTACTTCATTTGAGTTCTGTTCAACTTATTTCTATTCTCTTAGACAATTTGTTGACTATTAATAATCAGTATATTACAAATTCCACCTATTTATCTGTTTAAAAATGTCGTTCGTAGAATATTTTAAATAATCTACTTCAATTAATGTTAGTTTAATCTTTTTTAGAGTTTTAAAGACTATCTTAATGGTTCATTAGCCCATCCCTCAATTTTTTAGTTGATGTTTTCATTGTTTTAAAAAAGAATTGTTATGGTTAGTAATTTTTCAAGGCTCATTTCAGATCAAATAAAAGTGATCTCACAAACACCTATCGCAATTGCTTTTTTAGATAAAAACTTAAGATATGTTAGTCATACTGCAAAATGGATATCAAAGTTTAAACTACCTTATAATGACGTTAGAGGATTATATCATTATGACCTATTCCCTAAACTTCCAGATGAATGGAAAGCTGCTCATAAAAATGCACTCAACGGCTTAAACGTTACACTAGAAAATGAATTTTTCCCTCTTAAAAATGGCTCTACTAGATGGTTAAAGTGGAATATTAAAGCATGGACTGATTACGATGATAATATAGCAGGTATCTTAATAGCTGTAGAGGATTTAACTTCAAGAGTGTATTTACAAAATAGATTTTCTACTATACAGCGATTATTATTTGAAGCCTCAGTTAACAAAAGTATAGGAACCTGGCATTATGATTTATTAGAAAACAAGTTAATATGGTCTGACCAGACTAAAATTATTCACGAAGTAGAGCAAATCTATGATCCTAAAGCAGATCTAGCCATCAACTTCTACAAAGAAGGAGAATCTCGTAGAAAAATAACAGAAGCTTTTTTAAATGGTTTTACTAAAGGGATTCCCTATGACTTAAAATTACAGCTTATAACCGCCCAAGGAAATGAGATCACAGTAAGATCTGCAGGAATTAGTGAAGTAGAAAATGGTGTTTGTACGTGTCAATACGGTATCATACAACAAATTTCCTGAGGTATTAGGATGTAATGTCTCTCAGTCTTAACTGTAAAGAAGTTGTTCCTTGCCATTCATTCTCGTCAACGGAGTACGCAATATGAAACCTTTTACTATCATTAATCAAATTAGATTTACTACCTAGATTAAAACCTATTGCATTAAAACTTAACTTACTATTTTTACTACCAGCAACTTTAATCTTGAGGTGATCTTCATTTTTACCTACGCATTTACCAAATCCTGTATCAACAACATTTTCTGTCATGAATAGAGGAGTCATATTTCCCGGACCGAATGGTGCCATTTGTTGTATGATCCTATAAAACTTAGGCGTTATGCTTTCTAACGGTAATTGACAATCAATATGTATTTCAGGTGTTAAATGTTTATTTTCTATCGTTGCACAAACTACTTCTTCAAATCTAGCTTTGAATTTTTCATAGTTTTCAGGAAGTAAAGTGAGCCCTGCAGCATACTTATGACCACCAAATTGCTCTATAAAATCAGTACATTGTTCTAAGGCATTGTAAACATCAAAGCCTTTTACACTTCTGGCACTGGCGGCAAGTTTATCTCCTGATTTACAAAACACCAGCGTAGGTCTATAATACGACTCTGTAAGTCTGGAGGCTACAATTCCTATCACTCCTTTATGCCAGCCAGCATCATACACAACACTAGTAAAATTATCTTGCTCCTTTTTACTTATAATTTGTTGCAAAGCTTCTTCGGTAATAGACCGATCCAGCTCTCTCCTATCTGAATTATAATTTTCTATTCCTGCGGCAAACTCCTTTGCTTTTTCTAGATCTGTTTCTTTTAATAATTCTACGGCATGTAAGCCATGCTTCATTCTTCCTGCTGCATTAATGCGCGGCGCAATGATAAAAACCACGTCAGTTATGGTGAGCTTGCTTTTGTTCAAGTTAGCAATAATCGCTTCAAAACCAGCTCGCGGGCTCATATTAATTATATTAAGACCGTGATAAGCGAGAATTCTATTCTCACCTATAATCGGGACAATATCAGCACCTATAGCAGTAGCGACAAGATCTAGATATGGAATCAATATGTCAAAATCCCATTCATTTGCTTCTGTAATTGCTTGACACAGTTTAAAACCGACTCCGCAACCACATAGTTCGTCAAATGGGTAAGAACAATCTGCTCTTTTAGGGTCGAGAACTGCAACTGCATCTGGTAATACTTTTCCTGGTCTGTGGTGATCACAAATGATAAAATCAATTCCTTTTTCTTTGGCATAAGCAACTTTATCAACTGCTTTCACACCACAGTCCAGTGCAATGATTAAAGAGAAATCATTGTCTGCAGCAAAATCAATTCCTTTATAACTCACACCATATCCTTCATCATAACGATCTGGAATGTAGGTAGTCACACGGTCATAAAAGCTTTCTAAAAAAGAAGACATCAAGGCTACACTAGTCGTTCCATCTACGTCATAATCGCCGTAAACAAGAATGTTTTCATTGTTTCCTATTGCTTTTTGAACTCTTTTCACGGCTAGATCCATATCTTTCATTAAATATGGATCGTGCAGTTCTTCTAGGTTGGGTCTAAAAAAGGATCTCGCTTTCGCGAAAGCGTCCACACCTCGTTGCACTAAAAGACCTGCAAGAAATGGGTCTATACCTAGCTCTTGAGCAAGTTGTGCCTGTTTTTGTGAATCTGGTGGTGGTTTAAGAGTCCAGCGCATGGTGTAAAGATACTATCATTTATGGGTTGTTATAAATCTGTTATCTTTAATAATTAAATTACCATAAAATATAATTCTCTATGCCATTAGTTACACCGTTAGACGCGAGTCACGATCCAGAAACTGCACAACTTGCCGCTTTTTTCAATGAGACATTAGGCTTTTGCCCTAATTCTGTACTAACCATGCAACGCAGACCGGCCATTTCTAAAGCCTTTATAAATCTTAATAAAGCAGTCATGGCAAACGAAGGTCGTGTAACTAGTGCTTTAAAAAGAATGATAGCTTGGGTTTCTAGCAATGCAACCGGTTGCCGTTATTGTCAAGCGCATGCTATAAGAGCTGCCGAGCGTTATGGAGCAGAACAAGAACAACTAGAAAACATTTGGGAATACCGCACACATCCAGCATTTAATGAAGCAGAACGCGCAGCACTTGATTTTTCACTAGCTGCCAGTCAAGTGCCTAATGCTGTAAATCAAGAAATCCAAGATCGATTACACAAGCATTGGAATGATGGTGAGATTGTAGAAATGCTAGGTGTGATTTCGCTTTTCGGTTACCTTAATAGATGGAATGATTCTATGGGAACTACCTTAGAAGGAGATGCCATTGAAAGCGGTAATCAGTATTTAGGAAAACACGGTTTTGAAGTAGGTAAGCATGTTTGATTTTTCTACTACATAAATTACAGCTGTGGACTTCAGGCCGTAATTGTAAATGAATTTAAAGATCTTTACTGCCTTACAAGTTTTAAAGTCTTATCTATTCCATTACTAGTATATTCAATAAAAAAGGCTTCTTTAGTCTCATACGCGATACCAGTAAACTCATCAGTTACTGCAAGAAAACAGCCTCCTTTACTTTCCTTAAGGTATCCTACTTCAATAAGATTTTTGTAAATATAAAATTTAGATTGTCTAAGAGCTATAAAATAACTACTGCTTTTATCGCTATAAATCACGTCATCAATCAGTTGTATAAACTCAGGTTCTGGAGGTAATGGCACATCATTATCGCTCTTATCTGTTTTAGCTGGCTTAGTATCGTTAACCTTTTTATCAAACTTAGGGAGTTCTTGAGGTTTTATTTCTTCGGCTTTTTCACCTGGTCGTCCGGTTTGAGTAAGTACACTGTCTATTTCCATTGCTCTTCCTTCAGAGTTTTGTAGTGTCTTTGTATACTCAGGTCTTTCATACTTATAGTTAACCTCGTCAAATGAAGTCATAGCGTCTCTTAATGCTTCAAAATAGGCCGCTTTATTTGACTTTGTCGTACCTATTCCTTCTTTAGTTGTGAAAATTACATTTCCTTGACAGTCCTCAAGTTCTAATATCATTTTTACACGTAAAGTTCCTGTTTTATTAATTTTAAGTCGTAGAGAATTACACGCGCCTATATTTAAGTCGGCTGGTAGTACTTGAGAATTTCTATAAGCTTGAAAATTACGTTTCTCAAGTTCAAAAACAATTAATTCATTAAAACGGTATTCGTTGGCTTCACCTTGAAATTCATATTGATTATCAACGATAATGTATTTATACTGGTTCAGCACATCATTTTGAGCTTCAACATAAAAAGAACTTACTATTATTAAACAGGTAATTAGATATTTCATAAGACAGCTTTAAATTATAGTTCTATTTGAGATACTAGATGAATGATAGTGCTTGTTGTTGATCTCGCTTTCGCGAAAGCGGAAAAATACAAATTACCTATGTAAAATAGCTTCCTATACTCAGGAATAACTCTTAATAGATACGTATTCAAGTTATAAACAAAGCTTCCAGAAAAGATGGGCAAATACTATCTTTGAATCTTACACGCCATACAAATTAATTAGAATGAAAAAATTAGAACTGCTTAAGAAATACTTTGGTTACGATAGTTTCCGTCCACTACAAGAACAAGTAATAGACGATGTTATCGCTGGTAAAGACCTAATGGTGGTCATGCCTACAGGTGGAGGAAAGTCTATGTGTTTTCAACTGCCGTCATTGCTTCTAGACGGCATTACTTTAGTAGTTTCTCCGCTGATTGCCTTGATGAAAGATCAAGTGGATGCGTTGCGAGCAAATGGTATTCCTGCTTCTTACTTCAACAGCTCACAGGACGCACCACAACAAGCAGAAATGCTTAAAGAATTGCAGTCAGGAGATCTTAAATTAATTTATGTAGCTCCAGAAAGTATAGGGTTATTAAATAATTACCTTCAAGAAATACCGGTTTCATTAATTGCTGTAGACGAGGCACATTGTATCTCTACATGGGGCCATGATTTTAGACCGGCTTACACGCAACTTTCTTATTTTAAAACGAGTTTTCCAGAGGCTAATCTTATAGCACTAACAGCTACTGCAGATCGTGCGACTCGTGCTGATATTAAAAAACAATTAGGTATTCAAAATGCTCAAGAATACGTTGCTTCTTTTGACCGTCCTAACCTAACGCTGGAAGTACGGCCAGGAAATAACCGCTTACAGCAAATGCGTCGCTTTTTAAAAAAGAACAAAGATGAGTCTGGGATCATTTATTGTTTAAGCCGTAAAACTTGTGAATCGCTTGCCAGTAAATTAACCGCTTATGGTTTTGATGCAGCAGCTTATCATGCTGGACTAAGTCATGAAGAAAGAGAAAACGTTCAAGAAATCTTTATAAAAGATGATCTTAAAATAGTCTGTGCGACCATCGCTTTTGGGATGGGAATCGATAAATCTAATGTGCGATTTGTAATTCATTACAACATGCCTAAAAACATTGAAGGATATTATCAAGAAATAGGTCGTGCAGGTCGCGATGGTTTAAATTCTCATACTTTATTATTTCACAGCTATGCAGATGTGATCCAACTGCGCAAATTTGCTGATGGAAGCGGTAATGCCGAAGTTCAAATAGCAAAGCTAGAACGCATGAAGCAATTTGCTGAAGCGCTTACTTGCAGGAGAAAGATGCTGCTTTCTTATTTTAATGAATATCTAGATGAAGATTGCGGCAACTGCGATGTTTGCTTGAACAAGCCAGACTTTTTTGATGCAACCTTACAAGCTCAAAAAGCACTAAGTGCCATCGTTAGAACAGGAGAAAGAGCTTCTCTTAATTTATTGATCGATGTATTGCGTGGTGCTCAAAATGCAGCGGTAATGGAAAGCGGTTTTCAAGCTATTAAAACCTATGGCGCAGGTAAAGAAACCTCATGGAACGACTGGCAACAATACATTGTTCAAATGATCAATCAAGGCTTGATAGAGATTGCTTTCCATGAACAAAATCACTTAAAAATAACGCCTCAAGGAAAAGAAGTTTTATTTGACGGTCGTAAAGTCTCTCTAGCCGTCATTCCTAAACCAGAAGAACTGGCTGCCAAAAGAGCTCAACAAACCCAAGAAGCTTTACCTACCGATGTGAATCGAGATCTTTATGAGGCATTGCGTAAAACTAGACTGCAACTAGCTAATGCTGAAAATCTTGCACCGTATATGATTTTCAGTGACGCTACATTAAAAGATATGGCGGCAAGAATACCTCTAGACGATAATGAATTTGCAGATATCGTAGGAGTAGGAACACATAAACACGACACGTATGGTGTTCCTTTTTTAAGAATGCTCAAAGAATGGAAAGATTCTCGTAAAGAAGATTTTATTTACCGAGAAGAAGTAGCAAAACCTAAACGTAAAAAGAAAAAAGCTTCAGGCCCTAAAAAAGATACCGTAATGGAAAGTGTTAAGCTTTTCTGGGATGGCAAAACGGTGGAAGAAGTAGCAGAAATAAGAGGCTTCCAGCCATCTACAATACTAGCGCATCTCACAAAAAGGTATGAGTCTCATAACGATATTGATCTAGAAAAATTGATTGATGGAAAAGACTACGATCTTATCGCTGAAGATTTTGACAAAGTAAAAGATTACGACAGTCTCAAACCAGTTTACGAGCATTTTGATGGACAGATCGATTATGGCTCACTACGAGTTGGTCTTACTTTGTTAAAAGAGAAAATGGCTGTCTGAATAAAAGTTTATTCCTTTAAGAATGCTTTATAAAAAAACATTGAAAATGGTTCAAGTTGAAGAGATAATTACTGAATTAGATTCCTTCCATTACAATGATGGTGACTGGTTACCTTTAGACAGGCTTATTATCAAATTATGGAATACTGGAAAGCCTGAAGTTGCAATACAATCCCTGTTCAAAATTTTTGAAAAATATCCGACCGAGGATGGTGCTGGTGTATTTTGGACAATTTTACACGGTATTGAATCTTTGAATTATGAAAAAGAATTATATGATTCTCTAATTAGAAAGCCTTCTTACATGGTAGTCATAATGCTTAATAGAATAGAAAATTCAAACTCTAAAACTATCGCCGGGAAATCAATAGCTAAATTCAAAGAACTCCTAAGAAATCATTCGAAAATTAATTCAGAATTACTAGATTATCTAAATTAAATAACCATTAGTGTAATTTCCATTCCTTAAATCCAAATAAACTTTATACCTCAAACAAAAAATCACAAAAACCAAAATACTTTTGGCCTTTGTGATTGATGTATTATTATTTGTTGAAGGACCTATCCTCCTACTAGAGCTGGATTTACCCAACTAAATTTTGCAGCCTCTTCTGGTATTTTAATACGTTGAGAAACGCGTTCCATACGTGCAGGAAGTTTCATCAAGTAATCTCTTGCTTTCTCTGCCTCTTCTGTGAGATGCGTCATGTTAGCGATATCCCATTGATCAATCAGCTTTTGCATGATATCTATATAATCTTGAGCTGTATATACTCCTATACGTTGCGCACTGTTTGAAAAATCTTCAAAAGCTGCTCCTATAGATTGTCCAGATTCTCTTAAAAACATGGCTGGCATCACGATTTTATGTACCATCATTTCTTTAAAGGCAATCATCATGTTGCTAGCATCTACTTTAAATATCTCTGTGACAAACGTACTGTATGCTTTATGGTGACGCATCTCATCTCCTGAAATGATGCGACACATTTTAGAAAGCGCAATATTACCGTATCCACGAGCTAGCTTTGCTACTCGATTGTGAGATATATAAGTTGCCAATTCTTGAAAACTAGTGTAGATAAAGTTTTTATAAGGATCTCTATCTGTACCGATGTCAAATCCATCAGTAAGTAAATGATGCGTGGTTATTTCTACCTCGCGCATATTTACACGACCAGAAAGGTATAAGTATTTATTCAGCACATCACCATGCCTGTTCTCTTCTCCAGTCCACTGGCGCACCCATTTAGACCAGATATTTCCCTTTCCTTCTACTTGATTAATTCCTTCTACATCCATTAACCATGCTTCATAAGTAGGCAATGCTTCTTCTGTAATGGTATCACCTACTAGGGCTACCCAAAAATCATAAGGCAATTCTTTAGCTAGTTCACGCAACTCCTTTACTTCTTCAAAGAAGGTGTCTTCTTGTGAATTTGGTAAAAAATCTGTTGGCTGCCAGATCTTATCTACAGGAATCAAGTATTGATCCATAAAGGATGCTACTTTACTCTCTAGTGACTGCATCACCTCGATGCGCTTATTTTTAAGGGGTAAATTCATTATTTCAATGTTGTGTTGTAAAGATAGTCGTTTAGAACTAGTATCGCTTTCGCGAAAGCGGAATTAACACAAACCCTACACCGCAGTAGAAGTTATACTGTTGTGAACGATTTCTTGAGTTTGCTGTATCAATTCATCATGATCTCTTCCTTCTATAGGAATAGGTCCATGAATCGTGAGTGAGATTTTATTACCTAAGCCGTAAGGGAATTTCCCATAACGATCTACTTTCCAGCTGTTATTTATAGTCACAGGTACGACTACCGCATCTGGAACATATTTAAAAATTGTTTTTAAACCATTTGTCTGAAAAGGTTTAGGAACACCAGTGCGACTGCGTGTACCTTCTGCAAAAATCACGACGCTGTGCTTTTTCTTATGAACGTTTTTTGCAAACTTAACTAGAGCCATAATCGCTTGTTTACGATCCTTACGATCGATCGCGCAATTCTCCCCTATTCTAAGATTGAGAGATATGCTTGGGATTCCTTTTGAAAGTTCTTTTTTTGCTATAAACTTTGCGTGATAATCTCTCAAATAATAAATAAGCGGCGGGATATCAAACATACTTTGATGATTACAAACAAAAACGTAAGATGGCCCTACTGGCAAATCGGTTTTAAAGTTTACCTCAAATGTGTTGAAAAGCGGTAATTGTGACTGCATTAAAAACCAATTAAGTATATAAACACTCTTACGATGCGGATTATAACCTCCTAATTTATAACAGATAAGTTGAATAGGGTGAAATATAACCAATATCAAGAAAAACACTAGAAAGTGAATAACGGTTAAAGGGTATGAAATGATTTTTTGCATCTGGCAAAGGTAATTTGTATCTACAAATGAACGATCGAGATGCGATTAAATCGATATGCGTGCATAGTAAATGTGGTATTGTGGATTTGGGTGTTAGGTGTTAGGTGTTAGGTGTTAGGTGTTAGGTTAATTAAAAAACTGATTGAAAAGAGAGCTATGAGAAGAACTAAATAAAAAAAAGCGCTTCTGTTTTCACAAAAGCACTTTTAAATTTTTAAACGGTTACCGCTTAACAGTTTTCGTTATAAGCTTCTTTAAGGTTCTCAGCAATCATTTCTGCTGGTCTTCCTTCTATGTGATGGCGTTCTAACATGTGGACTAATTCACCATTCTTAAATAAAGCCATAGATGGAGAACTAGGTGGAAAAGGTATCATTGCAGCTCTAGCTACATCTACCGCTTCACGATCAACACCTGCAAAAACCGTTACTGTATGATCTGGTTTTTTTGCGTTATCAAGAGACATTTTTGCTCCTGGACGTGCATTTGCAGCGGCACAACCGCAAACTGAATTTACCACTACTAGAGTAGTTCCTTCTTTGCTTAGTGCTTCTGTTACTTCTTTTCCTGTATATAAGTGCTCAAATCCTGCGTTACCTAAATCATCACGCATAGGTTGAACTAATTCTGCTGGGTACATAATATTAATTTTTTACAAAGGTAAAGACTTATACTACTATATAAAATAAATCCATGATCATTTAAGTTTATTATAGGAATGAATTTCTAAATTGTGAGTTGGTGAGTTGGTGAGTTGGTGAGTTGGTGAGTTGGTGAGTTAAGTTTTGATAACAGTGGAGAACTCAAAATAAAGTGATTGAAATTTTTACACAATAGTTTAACGATTATGAACAAAGAATTTCATTTCTGTTTTGGATTTCAACTTCAGATTCAGATTCAGGTTCGAGTTCAGATTCACGTTCCTTTTATCCATTTGTAAATGTTTAGTACCTTTAGAAGATAGTATTTCAAATATGTCTAAGAGAAAATGTCCTGAATGCCAAGAAGAAGTGCGCGGTAGGGCAGATAAAATATACTGTAGCGATTATTGTCGAAATGTAGCGCACAATAAATTAAATCGCGACAGCACAGCACTCATGCGTAATATCAATAACAGGTTACGTAAAAACTACCGAGTGCTACAAGAGTTAAACCCTAAGGACAAGATTAAAGTAAGCCGAAATAAATTACTAGCAGCTGGTTTTGACTTCACATTTTTCACTAGTATTTATACTACTAAAAAAGGAACGGTCTATTATTTTATCTATGATCAAGGTTACCTACCTATGGACGATGATTATTATCTAATTGTAAAAAGGGATTAATCAATAATTTACTATTTCAAACGTTTAAAATACATTCTTAACACAACCCATAAATGAATTTCACCTCTAATAAAAATTTTTTTAGATGGATCATGATAGTCGCTGCTGTTCTCATCACTTCATTAATTTTATGGAACACATACGACTTCTTCCAGCAATTAAAAGAAAATGAACGAAAGAACATAAGAGAATTTGCAATAGCTCAAAAAGATTTAGATAATCAAAATCTTAATGCCGAATTAGGTGAATTGGGTCTTACGGTAATTACCAATACCAGTACGGTTCCCATGATTGTGGTAAATAATAAAGGGCAAATCACCTCAAATAATTTACCTGAACATATACAGCAAGATAGCTTAAAATTATTAGAACTAATAGAAATTTACAAGCGTGAAAATCAGCCTATAGTTACTTATTTTGAAGACCAACCTTTCACCACAATTTATTATGGAAATAGTGATATCATAACTAAAACTAAGTACTATCCTATGGCGTTAGTAGTTATAATGCTGTTATTTTTCTCTGTGATATGGTTTTTCTATCGCTCTAATAAAGCCAGTGAACAAAATAAACTCTGGGCCGGAATGGCAAAAGAAAGTGCGCATCAAATAGGAACGCCGCTATCTTCATTAGTAGGCTGGACTACCATTCTTAGAGATACTGATGTAGACCCAACGTACATTGACGAAATGGAAAAAGATATCAATAGACTTAAAATGATAACTGATCGTTTCTCAAAAATAGGCTCCATACCTAAACTTGTTGAAGTAGATATTGTAGAACAAACTCAAAAAGCAACTGACTACATCGCAAATAGAACTTCCAAACTAGTGAAGTTTGATGTGGACTTACCAGATCAACCTATAGCCGTTAAATTAAATGAACCCTTGTTTGAATGGGTGATTGAAAACCTCATCAAAAACGGTATAGACGCTATGAAAGGTAAAGGCCATATCTCAGTTTACCTTAGAGCTGATGTCTATAATATTTTTATAAAAATCAAAGACAGTGGTAAAGGAATACCTAAAAGCGAATGGAATCAAATTTTTAAACCTGGATTTACAACAAAAAAACGAGGTTGGGGCTTAGGATTGTCATTAGCTCAACGCATCATAAAGGACTATCACAATGGTAAAATACGTGTTTTAGACAGTAAAAAGGATCAAGGAACTACTTTTGAAATTACTTTAAATCGAGTATAATTTGCATTGTTTAAAACATGCCTTATGTTTTTAAAATGCACAAATTAAATATTGAATTCATTAAAGCTTAGTGGTTTTAAAGACTTAGTAATTTTAGAAAATTATGAACTCTTTGGTAAAGTTACCGTAAAAGAAGTTCCTTCACCATAAGTTGTGGTCATAGTTATAGTACCTTCAAAATTCTCTACAATTTGCTTTACCATAGCCAGACCTAGTCCCATACCACTGTTTTTAGTAGTGAATTTGGGCTCAAATATCTTATCTTCAAAGTCAGGATGCACTCCTGTACCAGTGTCTGCTACAGTAATGTAAATTTTTAAATCATCGCTTTTTACAGAAACTTCTATATTATTTTCATGATTGATATCTGTAGCTTGTATGGCATTTTTAACCAGATTTGTTACCACTCTTATCAACTGTGTTCTATCAAAAACAGCAGTGAGAGACTCGCAGTCTGAAGTATAACGGATATTAGACTCATTAAAAATGTCTAATGCTAGTTGTGTCACCATGCATACATCAGTCTCTTCATTCTTTTGAGCTGGCATAGCTGCATATGTAGAAAATGCGCTGGCAATATTACTCATCACATCTATCTGTTCAATTAATGAGTTAGAATATTCATTAAGCTTCTCTTTGTAATCAGGATCTGTAGGATCAAATCTTCTTTGAAAACTTTGAACCGTTAGTCGCATAGGCGTTAGCGGATTCTTAATCTCGTGAGCCACCTGCTTAGCCATTTCTCTCCAGGCTTGTTCTCTCTCACTTGTAGCAAGCTTTACAGCACTTTCTTCAAGCTCTTCTACCATTTTATTATAAGATTCTACGAGCGTGTTGATTTCTTCAGTTCCTTTATGGTCCACCTCTAGTTTTCTATTGCGCTTAGAGATATCCAGCTCTTTTAAATTATCAGATATACTGCGTATAGACCTAGTAATATATCGTGCTAAGAAATAAGCCAAGACTAGAGAGATTAAGAACATCAAAGTATATACAAGGCTTAATCGCTTCAAAAACTCTTCAAGCTCATAGCTCATGAAATCATCATTTTCTATATAGGGAAGGTTTAAAATCCCGATATTTTTAAATTTATTATCAGTGAGATAAGAATAACTCGATCTATAACTTTGTCCATCCAGCTCAAATCGCCTCACATAACGACCATCATCTGCATTACCGAGCTTCTCTAGAATGTCTTTAGATACTTGACTTCTTAGGCTGTCCGTTTTAAATTCAGTTCTAGAGCTTTTTCTTAATTTACCTTGTAAATCATAGATATTTACTTGCATTCCATGAACAGTACTTATTCCAGATATTCTATCTCTGAAGATCAAAGGAAGGTTCTCTGTAGAAATTTCGTAATCTGTTTCCCTCAATTCATTAGCGATATCTTTTTTAATCGCAATCTCTTTACGCGATAATCGCTTTTCATGATAATCTTTTGCCTGTTCCTTAAATTGATAAATAGACATTCCTGCTATAAGAACACTAGCTACGATGGTTAAAACAACCATGGAAAAGAAAATGCGATTTCTGAGACTATTCGTATACAATTTCATCAAAGTAAAAATAACAATAATTAAGCCAGTTACTATCGTGTTCTATACTTTATGATTTGCAAGCTGGTTAGATTCCGCTTTCGCGAAAGCGGAATGAATTTCAATTCCATAGAAATTTAAAGTCCATTGATAATTGAATAACTTTGCCCTATGAAAATTGACAACTTAGAGCAAGGATATTTTGGGATAGGAATAATGAATGGTAAAACACCAGAAAACCTAGGCGTGTTATGGCGTACTGCCCAAAATCTAGGAGCTAATTTTATATTTACCATAGGTAAGAGATATGCAAAACAGGCTTGCGACACGCATAATGCTGTAGGCGCCATACCTTATTTTCACTATAAAACC
>MAAC01006683.1_pt1 | contig 17668 bp, 2 predicted proteins | sample 1115981 | NCBI WGS metagenome assembly MAAC01 (sample SAMN04961126, study PRJNA320927) | seawater metagenome | isolation source: sample BD02T64 sea water enriched with oil for 64 days | place: USA:Gulf of Mexico | collected 2013-07-27 | reverse complement strand
TCAAAGTGGGCATGACCCAAGAATGGCAAGAAGGCGACAGCTCAGCTGACATCGGCTTCGTGGGTTACACCGGCTCAACCTCAGCGTCTCTAGACTTCGAAGACCAAACCACAGTTGATCTGGGTCTGAGCTTCGACGTCAAACTCTCCCAGGCTGTTACAGCTTTCGTTGGTTGGGATGCTGCCTTGGGTGATGAGACCACACGCAACACAGGAACAATTGGCCTTTCCGTTAACTGGTAAGCCAATGCGCGGTCTGGGTTGATCCCCAACCAAGATTGCGATCCAAACATAAGCCCCCTCTGAGAAATCAGAGGGGGCTTTTTGCGTTTAGGAGCTTAGAAAAACCATGGCGTTTGGGATGAACCGAACCAATTAATGTCTATTGCTTCTGGGCTATTGCCGACTCATAATACGTATTAAGCATAAGTATAATGATTCGCATGAATCGTAGGGTGTTGGGGATTTTGGCGCACATAAAGGGTTAAATTTGGCCTCCGTTTTGAGGCGACGCCCTTACGCCTAAGCTTTGGGGATTAGTCTATTGTCATCTTTGTCGGTTTTAAAAATGAGTACACGCGCAGCGCTCTTCGGAACCACGGCGTTGATTGCCTCTGCTTCGGGTGCGCACGCCATTGATTACGGCGTCAATACAGCAGAGACCAGTACATTCATTCTGGGTCTGGGCACAGCAGACACCCTCACCATCAACGGCTCTGGCGAAATTACAACCGTGAGCCCTGGTGTCGCGGTCATCGACCTTGCAGATAGCATCACGGTTCAGAGCACAGGCGTAACCGCTGAAATCGACGCGGACGCAGTGGGCATCGAGGTTCAAGGTGTAGGCGCGGACTTGACCGGCGGCATCTCCATTGCCTCAGGCGCAATCGTCACAGCAACCACAAATGGGGGCGGCAGCAACGACGGGACCGGCATCCTCGTTCGCACGGGCGCTGACATTTCGGGTGGCGTGAATAACTCAGGCGCCATCACAGGCTATGATTACGGCATCAAAATCGATAACTCTGCCAGCATCTCGGGCGGCGTAACCAACAGCGGTAACATCTATGGCGCAAACACAGCCCTCCTCGTAGAGGCGGGTGCCGTTTCTAGCCAAACACTTGGCGGCATCATCAATACCGGCACCATCGGCATGAATGCAGCAACGAGCTCCACAGCGGAATTCGGTATTAGAGTTTCCGGTTCAAATTCCGATATTTCAGGCCTCATTGACAATGATGGATTTATCGTGGGGTCAGACAGTTTTGGTGCCGGAATCCAAGTGGACGGCGGTGATATCAGCGGAGGCATCGAGAATAGTGGTGTTATCGGTTCAGATGCCACGGGTGGGGCGGGCGCAACTACAGCTGATTATGGCATCGAGGTTACAGGCGGAGGGGATATCTCTGGCGGTATCGTCAATACCGGAACAATTACCGGAGACTACGCAGCAATAGCTGTATCAACAGGCAACATTTCCGGCGGGATTGTTAACTCCGGCAATGTTGGCGGCGAGTACCGAGGTGTCTTTGTTGATGAAGGAATCTTGGGTAGTACGAGCAATCTGGGTATCGACAATCAATCTGGCGCGGTCATATCTGGTGACAAGGCGGTAGATATTAGAGACGGCGCAACTGTTTATGGGATTACCAACTCCGGCACCATTTCCGGGGATGATGCCGGGGTCAGCGTTGAATATACGTCAACCGTGGTCGGGGCAATTATCAATAATGCAGGCGCTACGATAGGCTCGACAGCAGATAACACGTGGCAGGGTATCCAAGTCTATCAGGGCTCCCATGTAACAGGCGGTATTATCAATGACGGGACTATCTTTGGGGATACTGATGGCATTGTGGTTCAGTTGGGCTCGTCATTAGGGACTGCGGCGACAGGTTCGGCCGCCGCCATCGCGGGTATTGTGAACAATTCTCTGGGCGTCATTTCAGGGAGCAGCACGGGCATTCAGATAACAAGTACTTCATATGTTCACGGCGGCATTCTCAATTCGGGTAGAATTTACGGCACGACCTACGCTCTTCGGATTGAAGATAATTCCGAAGTCAGCCGCATTACCAATAACTCAGGTGGCATTATCGGTAAATCCACAGGAGGAGGCACTGGAAATTATGGCATCTATGTAAGAAGCGGCGCTGAAGTAGCTGGCGGGATTACAAACAGCGGTGAAATTTTCTCAAGCCTCAATGCCATTTGGGTGAGGAGTGCGACCGTTGCTGGCGGGATCACGAATGACGGTCTAATAGAAGCCGGACAAATAGGCATAAACGTATCGAACAGCGCGAGCGTGGGAACTGCGGCAACAGGAACCGCTGCGGCAATCGTGGGCATTTCTAATCAGTTCGGTGGCGTTATCTCGGCGGGTAATACTGGTGTGCTTGTGAGCAGTGCATCAGTGCTCGGCGGTATTTCCAACTCAGGAACGATCTACGGCACTGCTCAAGCAATCGTTATTCGGAGTGGTGCAACAGTGGCGGGCATTACCAATACAAGTACCGGAGTTATTGGTGCTACAAACGGTACGGCAGGTTTCAACGCCGCTGGTCAAGGTATTTATGTGACCAGTTCAGGCGCGACCGTCACCGGGGATATTAATAATTCCGGGCAGATCGTTGGGGGTAATAACGGTATTTATTTTGTTGGACAGGCGAGTTTGATTGGCGACATTGTCAACAACACAGGTGGGAAAATCGGTCTTACCGCCCCAGGTGGGACCTTACATGCGAACGGAACCGGCATCCTCTTTTCGGTCCAAGCGACAATGATAGGCAACATCACCAATTCCGGTACGATTTTTGGACAAGATGACGGCATCAACTTTGAAACCTCCAGCTCCCTGACCGGTAACATCACCAACAACAGCGGCGGTCTTATTGGTGTCACCGCTTCTGGAAATGGTGCCGGGGAGGCCGGGATTGAGGTTCAAGGGGGATCGGTAGTTTCGGGCTCAATTTCGAATGCAGGAACTATTTTCGGTTCCGATTACGGCATTGATATAACGGGCAGCTTAGGTGTTGGCATCAGCAATACGGGCCGGATTGGCGTGACAACGGCAGGGGCACGTGCAAACGACGCGGGCATCCGTATCTCGGGTGCGGCCAACACACTGACTGGCGGCATTACCAATTCGGGCACAATCTACGGCGATGTGAGGGGGCTTGGGATTAGTGGTTCTGCAAGTGTCGGCGGAGACATCACAAACAGCGGCTTGATCGGCCTCACCGCGTCAGCGGCAATGGCATCCACCGCCGGTATTTATATTCAAAATAGTGCAGGCTTAACGGGCAGCATTGTGAACTCCGGCACGATTGTAGGGAGGGATTATGGTGTACGCATTCATAAGCCTTCTAGCTTTGGCGGTATCCAAAACACCGGCCTGATCGGTGTAACCGCATCTGGGGCCGCGGCCTTTAATGCCGGCCTCTATATAACCAGCGCCCCGGCATTGACATCGGGCATCACAAACACGGGCACAATCTTTGCTACCGTCAATGCAATCCGTATCAGAAATAATTCCAATGTCGGTGATCTCACAAATAATACGAGCGGCCAGATTGGCATAACGGCTTCAGGCGCAACAGCGACCATCGGTATCTTGTTGGAAAACGGCGGAAGCATTTCCACGCTGACAAATAACAGTGGAATTATTGCGGGCAGCGACGCAGCCATCCAAATAGAGGGCGGCGGCACGATCACAACAGGCATTGTCAACACTGGTGGTGGCACAATCGCAGGTGGCAGATACGGTATCGAAGTTACGCCGGGCGTGACGATCAGCGGCGGCATCAGCAATAACGGGCTGATTGAAGGACGAAGCAACAGTGCCATCTACATCGACGATTCCAACGTGAACGGAAACATCACCAATGACGACCGAATTGAAGGGGGAGCCATTGGCCTCCATCTTGATGATGGAACGTTAACAGGCGGGCTTACCAATAGCGGAACCATCGAAGGCGGCGATAGCGGTATCTTCCTTGAAGACAACGCGACGATTACCAGTTCCCTCGTCAATAACTCGAGTGGAACGATTGAGGGTGCTGACTACGGCATTCGCGTCGCAACCTCCTCAAGTGTTGCCGGGGGAATTTTCAATGCGGGCCACATTCTGGCAAGCACAACGTCTGGCACTGGTATCCACATTGCGACCAACGCCACGTCGGGAGGGGTTACGAACTCCGGCACCATTGAAGGCGACACCACGTCTGTTCAGCTTGGCAACGGCGACAGCACGCTGACCTTGCAAACTGGTTCCAACCTCATTGGTAGCGCAGACGGCGGCACGGGAACCAATGATACTTTGGTTCTCACCGGGTACGGATCAGAGAATGAAGCCTTTACCAATTTTGAAAACCTCACAGTAAGTGCAAGCACTTCGGGTACATGGGCTCTTTCGGCCACGGCCTCCATCGATGCCATTACAGTAAACTCAGGCACATTGGATATTCAAGGCGCCTTCACAGCGACGTCGGCAACAGTGGCAGGCGGCACGTTGAGCGTGGCCTCTGGCGGCTCCTTGTCACTGGCAACAGTTTCTGGAGCAGGCGGTAATCTGGACGTTGCGGGTACACTCACTGCCACAAGTAGTGTTGTCATTGGCGGTGCATTGAACGTCACCAACTCAGGCACGCTGAACGCCCTGTCATTGAACGTAGGCGATGATGCCGATATCGCGGGTGATGTGAATGTCACAAATGCCGTCATTGTGGGCGGCGCACTGAATGTCGCAAGTACAGGCATACTAGATGCTCTAACACTTGATGTGACGGGCGATGCCGACGTTGCGGGTACCGTTACAATCATCAGCGGTGTGGACGTTGGAGGCGCGCTGAGCGTCACCAGTACGGGCGTTCTAACCACAACAAGAATTGACGTAACCGGAGATATGGACGTCGCTGGCTCGGTGACGGCAACCGGTGACCTCAATGTCGGCGGTGCCCTAGGCGTTGCAAGCGGAGGTATATTGTCAGTCCAAGATGATCTCGATGTTACAGGCGATCTCGATGTAGCCGGTTCTATGCACGTATCGGGCAAAGCGACCGTGGGCGGTATGATAAACGTCTCCAGTGGCACATCCTTAATAATTGACGACGCGCTAGAAACCGTCGACTTGGACGTCGACGGAACAATTTCCTTCAACGATGTCATTGTTTCGGGCACGTTGAGCGGCGCAGGCACAGCCACAGGTGACGTCACTGTGACGGGCGTCTTGTCACCGGGGAACTCTCCGGGCACTTTGAATGTTGTCGGAACATTTATTGAATCAAATGACTCCAGTTATCTTGTGGAGCACGAAATTGGCGGGACTCCTGAGACGGACAATGTCGTTGTCACAGGCGCAGCACTCATCGGCACGAACGTCGATGTGACGGTTGCTATTGGTGCGGGTACGGATGGTTTTGTTGATGATATCCTGACGGCAACAGGTGGCATCTCGGGGGCATATGATGACGTCATTGGTATTGACGACAATATAGTCGCCATAATTGTTTACCCCAATGTCAACACAGCCACACTTTTGGTTGCCAAAACCGATGCCCTTGCAGCAACTACCGCGACCGTCTCTGACGCAGGCTTGGTCTTCATGGATAACTTGCAAGAAGGCGCACGTCGTGATGGCCGTGTCTGGGCAACGGGCTACCTCTACAATGCAGAGAACGAAGGGCTGGGCCAAGACGGCGCCGACTACGATCAAGATGCATTCGGTTTCAACGCAGGTGTAGATGTAATCTCGCAGCCTAACCTCAAAGTGGGTCTGGCTGTCGGCTACCTCGATGGGGACATCGATATCAACAGCTCAACCTCAAAGGCTGAAAATGACGCCCTCTTTGGAGCGGCTTACCTCAACTATATGAATGACAACTTCTATCTTGATGGAACGGTCATGGTGGGACAGCAGTCAATCGATATATCTCGGACGTTGAGCGCGGGCACAGCAACAGCCTCAACCGATGCAACGTCCTACGGCGCAAACCTGGAGGCTGGCTTTGAGCTTGATGCTCTGGGCGGTCGCTTGAGCCCCTATGTTAAAGTGGGCATCCACTCAGCCACCCTCGACGGCTATTCCGAAGCAGGGGCTGCTGGTGCCATAACAGTGGGCGCAGTTGAAACGCGGCAAATGCGTGCGGGCGGCGGTGTCCGTTATGCAGTCGATCTGGGATCAGAAGACGGCATCCAAGTAACCCCAGCCCTCAAAGTGGGCATGACCCAAGAATGGCATGAGGGTGACAGCGCAGCTGACATTGGCTTTGTGGGATACACGGGCGCAACCACAGCGGAATTGGACTTCGAGGATCAAACCACGGTTGACCTAGGCGTAAGTTTCGACGTCAAACTCTCTGAGGCAGTATCTGCCTTCGTCGGGTGGGATGCGGCGTTGGGTGATGAGACCACACGCAACACAGGAACGATTGGCGTCTCCGTCAATTGGTAAGCCAACCCAGACCACTATCCAAACAAAAGCCTCCACTGAGAAATCAGAGGGGGCTTTTGTTGAAGGGCGTCGGACGCTGTGCGCGGTTGACTGGAATGGTATCTCGTTGAATTAATTTCCATGAAAAAGTGACTATTTCTATGGCCGACTCGAGTTTCATGGTAGGCATTAATCGCGAGTCTATTGATTCGCATGAATGATTGATTGTTGGGGATTTTGCGCACATTGAAGGTTAGTTATTAGTCTCGGTTCAGCGGGGCGACACCGGTGCGTTTGAACATTAGGATTTAGTCTATTGTCTTCTTTGTCGGTTTTGAAAACTACAACACGTGCGGCACTTTTCGGCACGACAGCTTTGGTGGCTTCTGCGTCTGGCGCGCAAGCGATTGACTATATCGTCAATGCGACAGAAACCAGCACCTTCATTCTGGGTCTCGGAACCTCCGATAGCCTCGCAATCACCGGCTCTGGCGAAATCACTTCCGTAAGCCCCGGTGTTGCCGTCATCGATCTTGCAGACAGCATCACTGTCGAAAGCACTGGCGTAACCGCAGAAATTGACGCGGACGCAGTGGGCATCGAAGTTCAAGGCATCACAGCAGACCTAACCGGCGGCATTTCCATTGCCTCAGGCGCAATCGTCACAGCAACCACAAATGGGGGCGGCAGCAATGACGGGACCGGTATCCTCGTTCGCACAGGCGCCGATATCTCCGGTGGCGTGAACAACTCAGGTGCCATCACAGGCTATGACTACGGCATCAAAATCGAAAACTCTGCCAGCATCTCTGGCAGCCTCGTCAACAGCGGCTCAATTTATGGTAGTGCTGCGGCGATTGGCGTTGGGGATAGCCCGGCAGCAAGCGCCACAATGGGTGCTATTACCAATAGTGCGACCGGTGTTATTGGGGTCAATGCTTCAGGTGGCTCCGTTGCTGGTCACGGTATTAGGGTTAGGGGTAGCGCTGCAGATATCACTAGTTTGATCACAAACCATGGCGCAATCGCGGGCGGTGCTATTGCGCTCCCTACACCGGATGTCTCAGCCACAGCTATTGTCGTTATCGACAGCGCTGATATTTCTGGTGGCATCACCAATACCGGTGCAATTGGTGAAGCACCAACCAGTGCTACTTCCGTTGTTTCTGCTCGTGGCATCCGAGTTTCCTCAGCGGGTAACATCAGCGGCACCATCACTAACTCCGGCACAGTCATTGGCGCGGACACTGCGATCTTAGTGACATCAGCAAGCATCACCGGCGGTATCGTGAACTCCGGTAACATCACTGGCGGCACAGATTCCACTGACGCTGCGATTAGACTGAATGCAGGGACGCTCGGCAGCACCGCAAACATCGGTATCGCCAACCAAACCGGCGGTGTGATTTCCGGCTTCGTAGCGGTCGATATCAATGCTGGCTCAACCGTTTACGGCATCACCAACTCCGGAGAGATTTTCAGCACAGGTGGTTTACATTCAGCGATCGATGCGCGATTAAGTCAGTTCAACGGTGACATCACCAATAACATTGGCGGCATCATTGGTGCCAACGCTGCAGGTACGTCTGCTGACGCACACGGCATATATTTCTCCATTACAGATTCCACCGGTGACATCAACAACTCAGGTAACATCGTAGGCAGTTCTGTTGGTATCCACATTGCTTCCAGCTCAGCTCTTGCCGGCGCGATTACCAATGCCACATCCGGCTCAATTGGCCTGTTTTCGGGCGCAACATCTAACGTGAGCGCGGCAACAGGTATCCTTGTCCGCAGCACTTCAAGTGTCGCCGGTGGTATTGTCAACTCCGGCAACATTGTTGGTACGGCAAGGGGCGTGCTGCTCTCGAATGGCGCATCTGTTGGTACAGCGGCAACGGGCTCAGCTCCAGCCATCGCGGGCATCGTGAACAATAGCTTGGGTGTCATTTCAGCGGGTGCGACAGGCATCCGTGTGATAAATAGTTCATCTGTTTTAGGGGGCATATCCAACTCAGGCAGAATTTATGGGGCGGACAATGCTATCTTGCTGACCAACAGTGCAGCCGTCAGCAGCATTACGAATAACTCAGGCGGCATCATCGGCGAGTCCACCGGGGGGGGCTCCGATGCCACTTACGGTATTAGCATTAGAGCAAGCGCCACCGTTTCTGGCGGGATCTCCAACAGCGGTACCATCCAAGCGAGGGACGCTGCAATCCACGTTGATGCAGCCACTGTCGCGGGAGGCATTACCAATGATGGTGTAATGCGCGGCGATGATGTGGGCATTTTTCTTGTAAATGGGGCGAGCATCGGCACCGCTGCCACCGGGCCAATCCCTGCAATCATAGGTATTTCTAACCAAGTCGGAGGCGTGATCACAGGGAGTAGTCACGGCGTTGAGATACGCAGCGCGACAGTCCTTGGCGGCATTTCCAACTCTGGAAAAATTTACGGTGGCATTGCCGCAATTGACGTTGTAGCTGGTGGCGAGGTGGCCGGCATTACGAATACGGGTATTATCGGGACTTCCTCTTCGGGCTCAAGTCATGCTGTCATCGGTATTGAAATCACGGGGGCTGGCTCAACCGTCTCTGGAGATATCGACAACTCAGGCACTCTTATTGGGACCAGTTTTGGTCTTCGTGTAACCTCTCAGGCAACTGTTGTTGGCAACATCGTCAACAACGTTGGTGGGATGATTGGCCTGACCGCAGTAGGCGGGACCGTGACGGCGAGTGCTGCAGGTATTTCGTTCGGCGGGCTTTCTGCAATGACGGGCAACATCACCAATTCCGGCACCATTTTTGGTGGCAGTACAGGTCTTGAAATCGGTGGCAATAGCGACCTCACCGGCAACATCACGAACAACAGTGGCGGCCTAATTGGCGTAACAGCGTCAGGGTCAGCGGCAAGCTATGCGGGGATACGCATTCATTCCGCGTCAGATGTGGTCGGCTCAATCTCAAACGCAGGCACAATCTTTGGTGGGCAATACGGCATTGAGGTGACAGGCACCCTCAGTGTTGGCATCACCAACACGGGCTTGATCGGCGTATCCAGCTCAAACGCACGGGCGACGGCTGCAGGTATCCGTATTCAGGGCGGTACAAATCTGAGTAGTGGTCTCTTCAATTCAGGTACGGTTTTTGGGGGCGTGGTCGGCTTAGACGTTCTCGCCGGGGCAAGCATTGGATCGGATATAACAAACACTGGCCGCATCGGTGTCACTACATCAGGCGCTGTTGCAAGCAGTGCCGGTATCCGTATTCACAGTGGGACAAATGTTAACGGTAGCCTCATAAACTCCGGCACGATTGTGGGCGCACAATATGGTGTGCGCGTCCACCAAGGGTCTGACATCGAAGGCATCAGCAACACCGGGTTGATCGGTGTAACAGCATCTGGTGCGGCGGCAACCGCCACAGGCCTCCAAATTATGAGTGGTCCATCTCTGTCATCCGGTATCACAAACACAGGGACAATTTTTGGGGATCAATACGCGATCCGTGCGGTGAACGGTGCAGGCGCAGGGGCTGTCACAAACAACACCGGCGGCCAGATCGGCATAACTGCTTCTGGAGCAACCGCGACGGTTGGCATTTATTTGGGGAGCGGTGGGAGCATCACCACGCTCACAAATAACAGCGGGATCATCGCAGGTCAGGATGCGGCTATTCAAGTTAGCGCCGGCGGCAACATAACCGGCGGTATTTCCAACATTGGTGGCGGTACAATTATCGGCCAAGTCTACGGCATCGAAATTAAAACCAGTGTCGCCCTCGGCGGCGCCATTAGCAATAGTGGCCTTATTGAGGGGCGCGCCAACAGCGCCATCTATATGGGCGATGCCTACATGAATGGCACCATTTCCAATGACGACAGAATTATAGGCGGAACCATCGGCATTCATTTCGATGATGGGATCCTGTCTGGAAGTATTGACAACAGTGGTAGAATTGAAGGGGGAGATGAAGGGATCCGTCTGGAATCTAATGCTCTTCTCCAAGGTGGCATCGTCAATATCTCTGGCGGCGTAATTGAAGGCTATACTTACGGCATTAGAATTGACGGCTCATCACAAGTGGTGGGAAGTATTTCAAATGGCGGGATTATCCTGTCTGATAGCAGTTCTGGTACCGGCATTCTTGTGACGAACAACTCAACTGTTGGCTCCATCACCAACTCTGGAACCATTCAGGGTGGCACGAGCACCAGCGGATATGGTATCTACGTTTCAGCAAACTCATCGGTAACCTCAATCACCAACTCTGGTACGATTGAAGGGGAAACCGCAGCGATTCAGTTCTCCAACAACGACAGTACATTGACCTTGCAAACCGACTCTAGCTTGATCGGTGACGTAGATGGCGGCACCGGCGCCAATGATACATTGGTCCTTGAAGGGCGGGGCAGTGAGAACTCCACCTTCACAAACTTTGAAAACCTTACGGTCAGTGCGAGCACGTCCCAGACGTGGAATCTTTTTGCTGCGGCTTCCGTCGATGCGATTACAGTAAACTCCGGCACACTGGATCTCCGGGGCGCCTTCACGGTTGCCACCTCCGCAACAGTGGCAGGCGGTACGTTGAGCGTGGCTTCTGGTGGTTCTTTGCTGGTGCCAATTATTGCAGCAACCGGTGGTAGCCTAGACATCGCCGGTACAGTCACAGTCTCAGGTGGCGGCGGCGTCACCGTTGGGGAAACCTTGAACGTGTCCAACACAGGCGTTCTGTTATCAACAACGATTGACGTAACCGGGGATATGGACGTTGCTGGTTCGGTCACGGCAACCGGCGACCTCAATGTCGGTGGAGCCTTAGGCGTTGCAAGCGGTGGCATATTATCAGCCCAAGATGATCTCGATGTTACGGGCGATCTCGATGTATCTGGCGCCATACACGTCTCAGGCAAAGCGACTGTAGGCGGACTTATAAACGTCGCCAGTAGTGCGTCATTGATAATTGACGAAGAACTAGAAACCCAAGACCTAGACGTTGATGGAACAATTTCTGCCACCGATATAATGGTGTCAGGCACGCTTAGCGGGTCAGGTACAATAACGGGTGACGTGACAGTGGGTGGCATTCTGTCTCCGGGTAATTCTCCGGGCACACTTGTTGTCGTGGGGTCATTTGTTGAATCAGCCAACAGCACTTATCTTGTTGAGCACGCTGCAGGCGTAACCGACAAAGTAGAAGTCACAGGCGCTGCACTTATTGACACCAATGTAGATGTAAACGTTTCTGTTGGCGCAGGGACGGACGGTTTCGTAGATGATATCTTGACCGCCACTCTCGGCATCACAGGCACCTATGATGAGGTTACCGGACTTGACGACAATGTCGTTGGCTTGATCGTTTACCCAGATGCCAACACGGCCACTCTCTTGGTTGCTAAAACTGACACGCTTGTCGCAACAGTGGGCACCGTGTCTGACGCTGGCTTTACCTTCTTGGATAATCTGCAAGAAGGCGCGCGTCGTGACGGTCGTGTTTGGGCAACTGGTTACATTTACAATGCGGAAAACGAAGGCCAGGGCCAAGCCGGCGCTGACTACGATCAAGATGCATTCGGCTTTAACGCTGGTGTAGATGTGATCTCACAGTCTGATCTCAAAATTGGTGTAGCCGTGGGTTATCTCGATGGAGACGTCGACATCGACAGCTCAACGTCAGAAGCCGAAAATGACGCCCTCTTCGGGGCAGCTTACCTCAACTACATGAATGACGACTTCTATCTTGATGGCGCCCTCATGGTGGGTCAGCAAACAATTGATACGTCACGGACTTTGTCAGCTGGCACAGCCACGGCTTCTGTAGATGCAACGTCCTACGGTGCAAACTTGGAAGCTGGCTTCGAGCTTGAAGCTCTGGGCGGTCGCCTCAGCCCATTCGTGAAAGTGGGTATCCACTCCGCTTCACTCGACGCTTACTCAGAGTCTGGTGCAGCGGGTGCGATGACGGTTGGTGAAGTTGAAACTCAGCAAATGCGTGTTGGCGGTGGTTTCCGTTACGCGGTTGATCTTGGATCAGAAGACGGCATCCAAGTAACCCCAGCCCTTAAAGTGGGCATGACCCAAGAATGGCAAGACACTGACAGCTCAGCTGACATTGGCTTCGTGGGTTACACAGGCTCCACCACAGCCGCGTTGGACTTCAAAGACCAAACCACGATTGATCTGGGTCTGAGATTTGACGTCAAGCTATCGCAGGCTGTTACAGCCTTCGTTGGCTGGGACGCAGCGCTGGGTGATGAGACCACACGCAACACAGGAACAATTGGCCTATCCGTCAACTGGTAAGCCGATTGGCAGCCTCGATTGATCCCCAGTCGAGGCTGCTACCCAAATCCAACAGCCCTCTCTGAGAAATCAGAGGGGGCTTTTGTGCGTTCTCCCCAACCCAAAGTCGCAGTGAGTTCGATAGTCCGACCATTTTGGCAAATGAAAATGATTGGTTAAGCGCAGCGTGCAGGTCGCCTCAGAGCTAAACCTAGACCCCCTATATGTAGCGACAACTAGCCTTTATCTCGAATAATTTCACACATTTAGTATGAATTAATATCCGTAATGTACTAGGTATTAACTAAGCTTTTTAATGATTCAAATTACGTTGGGTTTACCAACACACGAGATAGAGGACAGCAGTCCAATTTAGAGCCTGCGCCTCTTAGTTTAAACATTGGGGACTAATATATTGCCTTCTTTATCTATGCTTAAATCGAGCACGCGTGCAGCACTTCTCGGCACAACAGCTTTGGTAGTATCTGCGTCTGGCGCGCAAGCGATTGACTATGTTGTCAACGCGACAGAAACCAGCACCTTTGTTTTGGGTCTTGGTACATCGGATACTCTGACCATCAATGGCTCTGGCGAAATCAACTCAGTAAGCCCCGGCGTGGCCGTTATTGATCTTGCAGATAGCATCACAATTTCAGACACAGGCGCTGGCGGTTCAGAGATCGATGCGGACGCAGTGGGTATCGACGTTCAAGGCATAGGTTCAGATCTAACCGGCGGCATCACCATTGCTTCTGGCGCAGTCGTAACAGCTACCACTACAGGTGGTACAGCGGGTACCGGTATCCTTGTTCGCACAGGTGCGGATGTCTCCGGCGGTATCAATAACTCCGGCGCGATTACGGGTTATGACATGGGTGTTGGCGTGAGAGGAAGCGCGAGCATTTCTGGCGGTATCGCCAATACAGGCACCATCTTTGGTAGGGCTGCAGCCATTATTGTCGGTAGCTCCACAACAGACAGCAGTACAATGGGTGCGATTAACAATAGTGGCTCGGGCGTTATCGGCGTTAATGGCGCAAACGACACAGTAGCTGCCAGAGGGATCTTGGTAGGGGGTACGGGTTCCGACATTGCCGGGCTCATCACAAACTCTGCTGGTGCGACAATCGTTGGTACTCAAGCCGCCATCCATGTGGTTTCTGCGGGTGACATTTCTGGTGGCATCACCAACGCGGGCATGATTGGTAACGTTTCGGCTGGTACATCAGTAACAGCTAGCGTTGCCATCGCGGTGACCTCCGGCGGCAACATCAGCGGCACAATCACCAACTCCGGTACGATCGTTGGGGACACCGCTGCTATTCTTGTCAATTCAGGGGCTATCTCTGGCGGTATTGTAAACTCCGGCGACATCCTCAGCGGCGGCGGCGCTACCGATGCTGCAATTAACGTGAATGCAGGCACCTTGGGCAGCACCGCAAACATCGGTATCGTCAACCAACTTGGAGGTGTTATCTCGGGTAATTCAGCAATTGTCCTTGAAAACAGCTCAATTGTTTATGGCATCACTAACTCCGGTGAAATCTATACCACGGGTACCTCTGCTGCAGCGATTGCGGCCAACTCGAGCCAGTTCAATGGCGACGTTGTAAATACGAGCACGGGTGTTATCGGTTCGGACATATCGGGTGAAGATGCTGATGAGGCTGGTATTGCTTTTGTCGATACAGACTCCACAGGCGGTATCACCAACTCCGGCGCTATTACGGGTACCGAGGCAGGGATTATTCTTCTGTCCAGCTCAGACCTAGCCGGAGCGATTACCAATAATGCTCTAGCCACAATCGGTAGCTTTACTGGTACGTCGACTGGCGTTAGCCCAACAACGGGTATTCGTGTCGCCGAAAGCTCAAGCGTTGCAGGCGGGATCATCAACTCAGGGTCCATCATCGGCACGGCGAGCGGTATCCTCCTTGGAGAGGATTCATCTGTTGGCACAGCCGCCACATCTTCAGCAGCGGCAGTCTCGGGGATCGTGAATAATGCAAGTGGCCTGATTTCTGGTGGTTCTACCGGCATCAATATTGATAAATCAGTCGTGCTGGGTGGGATCTCCAACTCCGGCGATATTGAAGGCACAACCTACGGCATTAATCTCCACAATGATGGATTTGGTCTAGGGCCAACTGTCGTTGCATCCATCACCAACGCATCTGGCGGCGAGATCAAATCCAACAACACAGCAGTTTTCGTTGACTTCGGTGCCACCATTTCAGGCGCTCTCACCAACGCAGGTACCATCGGGAATGTCGCTACAGGTGGCGCCACTTCAGGTCGACGAGGCATTCATGTTAATGGTTCGGGCGCTGACATTGCTGGCGGCGTAAATAACTCCGGCACAATCAAGGGCACGAATGCTGCGATTGAAGTTGCATCAAATGGCGCGATCTCAGGCGGCATCACCAACTCCGGTGCTATCGGTAGTAACCTGTCTAACGACGGTATCCATGTAAATGGTGGTTCTGTCGGTACGTCTTCTGCCGCCTTTGGTATTTCCAATACTGGAACAGGCACGATCCTCGGCTCGAACGCAGGTATTTTGGTAAGTGCAGGCGGTTCAGTTCTATCTGATATTGAAAACGCAGGCGCCATTTACGGTGTAGACTTCGGTATTGCGGTCACCTCAGGTGGTACCGTCAATGGCATCACCAACTCGGGCCTAATTGGCGGACACAGCGGCTCATATGCTGATACGGCCGCTCTTCTAGTCAGCGGTGCAAGCAGCAACATCTCAGGCGTGGTTACAAATACCGGTACCCTCCGAGCTGACATCGATGCGATTAGATTGGTCAGCGGCGGTTCAATCACCGGCGGCATCGCCAACGGTGTGAGCGGGACGCTCATGGGGTATACCGGTGATGGGATTAGCATCGGTGCAGGTTCTGTCGTTGGCTCAGTTGCCGGCATTGGCATCACGAATGCTACCAGCGCTGACATACGTGGTGTTGTCCATGCTATCGACATCGCTGGCTCAGTATTGGGGGGTATCTCCAATGATGGTATTATTACTGGGCAAGCTAACGGTATTAACATTACAACTGTAGGGTCGGTTACCGGCGGCATTGAGAACCTTGCGAATGGTCGTATTGAAGGCGATACACGAGCGATCAACGTTTCTGGTTCGGTTGCGGGCGGCATCACCAATTCAGGTAGCATTCAGAGTGAATCTGCTGATGCAATCCGCGTGCACGGAGCTTCTGGCTCTGTCACCGGCGGCATTGTGAATAATGTCAGCGCCGTCATCTCTGCAAGCAGTAGCAGTGGTGCAGGTATCGCTATTACAGGTGGCGCGTCTGTAACAGGCGGCATCAGCAATAGCGGCACTATTTATAGCGATCATGGTTTCGGCATCCTGATTGACACGTCGTCTTTAACTGGGGACATCACAAATGCCTCCGGTGCCGATATTACGGGCGATACTGTTGCTATTTACGTGACGGCCTCAACGCTGACAGGAAGCATTGTGAACACCGGGTCCATTAGCGGGACGGGAACTACAGGTATCCGCCTAGACAATGGCGCCACCATTACCGGCACAATCACCAACAATTCAGGTGGTATGGTCTATGGTGACGAATATGCTATTCGGGTTGACAGTGGTTCCGATGTTACCGGCGGCATTGTCAATGCTGGGCAGATCCTAACGGATACGTCATCTGGTACCGGCATCCTTGTCACGGGCGCCTCTACAGTTGGCTCTATCACCAACTCTGGGCTCATTCAGGGCGGCACGGACACAAGCGGCTACGGTGTCTACGTTTCGGCTGGGTCTTCTGTTGGTTCAATCACCAACTCTGGCACCATCGAAGGTGATGATGGGTCAGTTCAGTTCGGCAACTCCGACAGCACACTGACGTTGCAAACCGGTTCTAACTTGATCGGTGACGCAGACGGCGGCACAGGCACCAATGATACATTGGTTCTGGAAGGCTACGGTTCTGAGAACGAAGTGTTCACAAACTTCGAGCACGTCACAGTTTCTGCCAGCACCTCGGGCACATGGGTTCTCTCAGGAGACTCCGGCTTTGAGGATGTGACAGTGAACTCAGGCACCTTGCTCATCACCGGAAACGTGACAGCGACTTCTGCAATGGCTGTGGCAGGTGCAGACTTGGATGTAGAAGGAACGCTTGATCTAGGCAGTGGCACGCTCACTGTAAACGGGATTGTGGATGGTTCAGGAACGATCTCTGGGGCCGTCACCATCAATGGTATTTTGTCTCCGGGTAATTCACCGGGTGTCTTGACCATCGGCGGGCCTCTCCTGCAAACCACAGGCAGTACCTACATTGTAGAACACGACGCCAATCATGTTGGGGTCACACAGACTGACAGAACAGATGTAACTGCTGGGACCGCCACAATTCAAACAGGCGTCACAGTACAATTGGATGTGGCCGCTGGAACGGACGGCTTTGCCGATGACATTCTGACGGCAACCGGCGGTGTCTTTGGCACCTATGATGGGCTTGTCATCAACGACGACAATCTTGTTGCTTTGATCGTCTATCCAGATGCCAATACTGTTTCCATCATTGCAGCTAAAACTGATGCGCTTGTCGCAACAGTGGGCACCGTGTCAGACGCTGGCTTTACCTTCTTGGACAACTTGCAAGAAGGCGCCCGCCGTGATGGTCGTGTTTGGGCAACAGGTTACATCTACAATGCTGAGAACGAAGGTCAGGGCACAAGTGGCGCAGACTACGATCAAGACGCATTCGGCTTCAACGCTGGCGTAGACGTGATCTCACAACCTAACCTCAAAGTGGGTCTGGCTGTTGGTTACATCGATGGCGACATCGACATCGATAGTGCAACCTCAGATGCTGATAACGACGGCATCTTCGGGGCAGCTTACCTCAACTACATGAATGATAACTTCTACCTTGATGGTGCTCTCATGATTGGTCAGCAAACTGTTGACACAACACG